>Ga0066836_10001300_pt1 | contig 13011 bp, 19 predicted proteins | sample ETNtaG_18_FD_71568 | JGI IMG/M metagenome (GOLD analysis project Ga0066836, IMG submission 71568) | Marine microbial and viral communities from oxygen minimum zone, Eastern Pacific Ocean - ETNP201302SV91 | ecosystem: Environmental > Aquatic > Marine > Oceanic | place: Pacific Ocean: Eastern...
AAAAAGTCAAAAGGTTATTTTACAAATACTACAGAAATAGAACAAGCAATAGAAAGCGGAAATATTAGTCTACATTCTAATATTGTTTGTCGTTTTGAAACGGTTGATTCAAAAGGTAATAAAATTCTAGAAAAACACAAAACAACGGCAGGAAGATTTGTTCTATCAAGTATATTACCAAAACATCATAAAATTAAGTTTGCTCTTATTGATAAAGTTCTTTCTAAAAAGCAGATATCAGAAGTTATTGATATTGTTTATCGGTACTGCGGCCAAAAAGAAACTGTTATTTTCTGTGATAAATTAAAAGAATTAGGTTTTAAACATGCTTTTAAAGCAGCGATATCCTTTGGTAAAGATGACCTGATAATTCCTAAAACCAAAGAAAAATTAGTAAATGATGCAAAAAAACAAATTGAAAGTTATGAAGTTCAATATTCTGAGGGTTTAATTACAAGAGGAGAAAAATATAATAAAGTCGTCGATGTTTGGTCTAAGTGTACAGATCTTGTGGCAAATGAAATGATGAAAGAAATATCTTCAGCCACAAAAATAATGCCAAATGATAGAATTGAAACAAATTCAGTTTTTATGATGGCCAATTCTGGAGCTAGAGGTTCAGCAGCACAAATGAAGCAATTGGCTGGTATGAGAGGACTAATAGCAAAACCATCAGGTGAAATCATTGAAACTCCAATTACTGCAAATTTTAAAGAAGGATTGACAGCTCTTGAATATTTTAATTCTACACATGGAGCAAGAAAGGGATTGGCTGATACAGCATTAAAAACAGCTAATTCTGGTTATTTAACTAGAAGACTTTGTGATGTAGCGCAAGATATTTCAATAACCAAAGATGATTGTGGTTGTAAATCAAAAGATTCTATTAATCTTTCTGAAATTATAGAAGGCGGAAACATTATAGTGAGTTTATCGGATAGAGTTCTTGGAAGAACTGCTGCGGATGATATAAAACACCCAATCTCAGGAGAAATAATTTTAGGCAAAAAGAAAATTATTGATGAAAAAATATGTGAAGAAATTGATACTGCTGGTGTTAAGTCAATTAAAGTACATTCGGTAATAACTTGTATAGCTAAAAAAGGTGTTTGCGCTCTATGTTACGGTAGAGATTTATCACGTGGTAAAATTGTTGCAAAAGGTGAAGCAATAGGAATGATAGCAGCTCAGTCGATTGGTGAACCAGGAACTCAATTAACTATGAGAACATTCCACGTAGGTGGTACTGCACAAATCAAAGAAGAATCTCAAATCGTAGCTCATGCTGCTGGTAAAATTAAAATAGGTAATAGAAATATAATTGAAGATTCTAAAAAAAATAAAATCATCATGGGTAGAAATACTCAAATATCGATCGAAGATAAAAATGAACGACAGCTTGCAATATATAAAGTGCCGTATGGTGCCAAACTTTTTTTTGATACTGACGATGAAGTCGCAAAAGGAAAAAAAATATGCGAATGGGATCCATATACGCTTCCTGTTATTGCTGAAAAAAGTGGTATTGTTAGTTATATGGATTTAGTTGATGGAATTTCTTTAGCTGAGACAGTTGATGATATGACAGGTATCGCATCAAAATCTGTTTTAGACTGGAGATCACAATCTAAAAATACAGAATTAAAACCAAGAATTACACTTAGGGATGAAAAAGGAAATGTTGTGAAAAAAGCTGATGATAATGAAGCAAGATATTATTTAGTTCCTGATTCAATACTTTCAGTTAATGATGGCCAAAAAGTTACTGCTGGAGATGTTTTGGCTAGACTACCAAAAGAAACTTCTAAAACTAAAGATATAACAGGTGGTTTACCAAGAGTTGCAGAATTGTTTGAAGCTCGAAGACCTAAAGATAGTGCAATCATTGCAGAGAATAATGGTGCGATTGAATTCGGTAAGGAGCTTAGAGGCAAACAAAAAGTTTCTATCGTTCAAACAGATGGAACATCATCATCATATTTAATACCGAAAGGTAAACATATAAATTTTAATCAAGGTGAGAAAATAAAAAAAGGTGAATATTTATTAGACGGAAGCCCGGCCCCGCATGATATTTTACGAATTTTAGGAATTGAATTCTTAACTGATTATTTTGTTAATGAAGTCCAAGAGGTATATAGATTACAAGGTGTCGTAATTAATGATAAGCATATTGAAACTATATTAAGACAAATGCTTAAAAAAGTTGAAATTAAAGAGTCAGGTGATTCTAAATTTTTGCAAGGTGAAATTATCGATAAGATTTATTTTGATGAAATTAATGAAAATTTGAAAAAGGAAGATAAAAAAATTGCATCCGGAGAAAGAGTATTGCTTGGTATTACTAAAGCATCATTACAAACAGCATCCTTCATTTCTGCTGCATCATTTCAAGAAACTACAAGAGTGCTTACCGACGCTGCGATAAAAGGTAAAGTAGATACCTTGGAGGGACTAAAAGAGAATGTTATTGTAGGCAGATTAATACCTGCTGGAACAGGTTCAACAAAAATAAAATGGCAAGAAGTTGCAAATGAGAGGGACGCTTTATTGTCAGAAGATGAGTCTGATAATTCAAAAGAAAAACAAATCCCAGCAGTATAAAAACCTCTATTTATAACGCAAATTTGGGCATTTGAGTGTTGACTTTTAATATTTCAGTTAGTAGTTTAGCGCAATTTTGATGGTTGGAAGTAAGGTATTATTTACCTTAAACACTAACTAAAATTGACAATATTTTAGCCAGTACTAGGTAACTTTTTCCAACATAAAATTATAAAAATTATGCCAACTATTAATCAGTTGATAAAAAAATCGAGAGAAAAACCAAAGCTGAGAAGCAAAGTACCAGCTTTGGAAAGATCGCCTCAAAAAAGGGGCGTGTGTACAAAAGTATATACAACAACACCAAAAAAACCAAACTCAGCTTTGCGAAAAGTTGCAAGAGTAAGACTTTCAAATGGTCACGAGGTGACCTGTTATATCCCAGGAGAAGGCCATAACCTACAAGAACATTCTGTTGTTTTGATAAGAGGCGGAAGAGTAAAAGATTTACCAGGAGTTCGTTACCATATATTAAGAGGAAATCTAGACACACAAGGAGTTACTGCTAGAAAACAGCAAAGATCCAAGTACGGAGCAAAGAAACCAAAATAACTTTATGTCTAGAAAAAAACAAGCTCCAAAGAGAATTTTTTACCCTGACCCCAGATATGATTCTCTCCTTTTAGCCAAATTTATTAATTTCGTTATGTTCGATGGAAAAAAAACAACTTCTGAAAAAATTATTTATTCCGCTCTTGATAAAATAAAATCAAAAACCAAAGGAGATCCAATCAAAATTTTTAATGATGCTATAAATAATATTAGGCCCAATCTTGAAGTTAGATCAAGAAGAGTAGGTGGAGCAACATATCAAGTACCTCAAGAGGTTAAAACTAAACGATCACAAACATTAGCTTTAAGATGGTTGCTAGACGCATCTAGAAAGAGAAAAAATAAGTCAATGTCAGATAAATTATTTAATGAACTTATGGACGCTTCTCAAAACAAAGGTTCTGCTATTAAAAAAAGAGAAGACACACATAAAATGGCTGAGTCAAACAAAGCGTTTGCTCATTATAGGTGGTAATTATGTCAAGAACTCATAATTTAGAAAAATATAGAAATATAGGTATCATGGCTCACATAGATGCTGGAAAAACTACTACTACTGAAAGAATACTTTATTACACTGGAAAAAGTCATAAAATTGGTGAAGTGCATGATGGAGCGGCCACTATGGATTGGATGGAACAAGAACAAGAGAGAGGAATTACAATTACATCAGCCGCAACAACTTGTTTTTGGAGAGAACATAGAATTAATATAATAGATACTCCTGGTCACGTTGATTTTACAATTGAAGTTGAAAGATCATTAAAAGTTTTAGATGGAGCTGTATGTGTTTTTGATGGCGTTGCTGGAGTAGAACCTCAGTCAGAAACTGTATGGAGACAGGCAGATAAATATAAAGTTCCAAGAATTTGTTTCGTTAACAAATTAGACAGAACTGGTGCAGATTTTTTTATGTGTGTTGACATGATTAAAGATCGATTAGGAGCTAAACCATTAGTAATGCAAATACCTGTAGGTATAGAATCTTCTCTTAAAGGTGTAGTCGATTTAGTTAAAATGAAAGCTGTTTTGTGGAAAGATGAAAAATTAGGAGCTGAATTTGAATATGTTGAAATACCAGCAGATTTAAAGAAGCAAGCTGAAAAATATAGAAAGGAACTAGTCGAAACTGCTGTTGAACAAGATGAAAAATTGATGGGTGATTATTTAAATGGGAAAGAAATTTCAGAGAAAGATTTAATAGAATGTGTAAGAAAAGGATGCCTAAAATTTGAATTTGTACCTGTCTTGACAGGTTCAGCTTTTAAAAATAAAGGTGTTCAACCATTATTAGATGCAGTTGTAGATTTTTTACCAAGTCCCATTGATATTGGATTGATTAAAGGAACTAAACCGGATTCTAAAGATGAGATTGAGAGAAAGTTTGACGACAAAGAACCTTTTTCAGCGTTGGCTTTTAAAGTTGCCACAGATCCTTTTGTTGGGACTCTAACATTTATAAGAATTTATTCAGGCACACTAAAAGCAGCCACTGGAATTTATAATACCAGCAAAGACAAAGAAGAAAGAGTTGGAAGAATGTTATTAATGCATGCGAATAGCAGAGAGGACGTAAAAGAGGCTAATACAGGAGATATAGTAGCCTTAGCTGGTCTCAAATATACAATAACTGGCCACACTTTATCAGACGAAGAAAATCCTATTGTTTTAGAACCCATGGAATTTCCAGACCCGGTTCTTGAAATAGCAGTTGAACCAAAAACTAAAGGCGACCAAGAAAAAATGGGTGAAGCTTTAGGTAGGTTGGCCAGAGAAGATCCATCTTTTAGAGTAACTTCTGATGAGGAATCAGGACAAACTATAATAAAAGGTATGGGAGAACTACATCTAGATATTATTGTTGATAGGATGAAAAGAGAATTCAAAGTAGAAGCCAATATAGGGGCTCCGCAGGTTGCTTACAGAGAAACAATTTTAAAATCAGTAGAAAATACGTATATACACAAAAAACAAAGTGGTGGAGCAGGACAGTTTGCGAAAGTAGAATTAAATGTTGAACCTTTACCTCCAGGAAAGGGCAGAGAAATAGAAAATAAAATTAAAGGCGGATCTATTCCAAAAGAATTTATCCCTGGTGTAGAGAAAGGAATTGAAAGTGTTGCTGATAGTGGAATTTTAGCTGGATTTCCTATAATAGATTATAAAGTAACCATTGTGGATGGATTACATCACGATGTTGATTCAAGTGTACTTGCTTTTGAAATAGCTTCAAGAAATTGTTTTAAAGAAGCATGCACAAAAGCATCTTTAAAACTTCTCGAACCCATGATGAGAGTTGAGGTTGTAACACCAGAAGATTATATGGGTGATGTTATTGGTGACTTAAGTAGTAGACGTGGTCAAGTATCAACTACAGATAAAAGAGGAAACGCTACAGTAATAAGTGCAATGGTTCCACTAGCTAATATGTTTGGATATATAAATAATCTAAGATCAATGTCACAAGGGAGAGCAGCTTATTCAATGTTTTTTGATCATTATGAAAAGGTACCTCAAAATGTTCAAGACGAAGTAACAAAGAAACTTGCATAGAATTATGGATAAACAAAATATAAGAATACATCTCAGGGCGTACGATAATAAGATATTAGACTTATCTACTATTGAAATAATTAATACTGCAAAGAGAACAGGAGCCCAAGTAAGAGGACCAATACCTTTACCAACAAAAAAAGAAATATTTACAGTATTACGATCCCCTCATATTGATAAAAAAAGCAGAGAACAGTTCGAAACACGAACACATAAAAGATTGATTGATATTTTAGAACCAACACCACAAACAGTAGAAGCGCTCATGAAGTTAGATTTGGCCTCTGGTGTTGATATAGAAATTAAGCTTTAGGATAGTTATGGCAATTGGATTAATTGGAAAAAAAATTGGAATGACAAGAGAATTTTTCGAACCAGGGATTTCTGCACCTGTTACTGTTTTATTAATTGAAAAAGGTAGAATTTTGGAGGTTATTACCAAAGAGAAAAGAGGTTACAATGCTATTCAAGTTGGATTTGGAAAGATAAAAACTTCAAAATTAACAAAACAAATGAAAGGCTTGTTCGCAAAAAAATCGACTGAGCCTAAGAGAATCTTAAAAGAATTTAGAGTAGAAAATATTGCTGATTTTAAAGAGGGCAATGAAATAGGTTTAGAACTTTTTAAAGACCAAAAATTTGTTGATATAACTTCTAGAACAATAGGTAAAGGTTTTGCCGGAGCGATGAAAAGACATAATTTTTCAGGCTTAAGAGCATCACACGGTGTTTCTGTATCTCATAGAGCCCACGGATCAACAGGCCAAAATCAAGATCCAGGTAAAGTTTTTAAAGGTAAAAAGATGGCTGGTCATATGGGAAATAAAATTAGAACAATTCAAAATATTGAAATAATTAAATCAGATATAGAAAATAATTTAATTTTTGTAAAAGGCTCAATCCCTGGTTCAAAAAATTCCATAGTCTTAATTCAAAAAAATATTAAAAAACATAACAAAAAAACAACTCTTGAAAAAATTAAATTATTACAACCAGATAAAGGAACAGAATCTACGAAGTCAAAACCTCAAGAAAAAAAGGAAAATTTAAAAGAAAAACCAAAAGCAAAGGAAGCAAAAGCTAAATGAAACTGAAAGTAATTAATATTGACGGTAAAAAAACATCTGATGTAGAAATATCAGATAAAATATTTTCATTGAATCCTAATAAAATTATGATTCAAACCCTTATAGATTGGCAATTGAATCATTTTAAACCAAGAACAGCTAAAACAAAGCAAAGATCCGAAATAAAGGGATCTACTGCAAAGATATATGCGCAAAAAGGAACAGGCGGAGCAAGACACAGCAGCAGAAAAGCTCCAATTTTCGTAGGAGGCGGTGTTGCACACGGTCCAAAAGGAAAAGTATACAAAATTAAGAAAATAAACAAAAAGGTTAGAAAAATTGGTTTATACCATCTTTTGTCACAGAAAAATAAAGTAAACTCACTTTTTGTCGTTGAAGACTTTAAGGAAGAAATTAAAAAAACAAAGATATTTAATCAATTTCTTGAAAAAAATAACCTAAAAAATTCATTAATTATCTCTGACAAAAATTCAAAATCAAAAATTATTAAATCAGCCAGAAACATTCCGAACATAAAAATAATTCTGCAAGAGGGAGCAAATCCATACGATATTTTAAAGTACAAAAATATTATTTTTACAGCATCATCAATTAAGACGTTTCAAGACAGGATTTCAAAATGAAAAAATTTCACTATTTAGATACAATTATTTCACCAAAAATTACAGAAAAAGCCACTTCGTTATCAGAGTTTAATAAAATTGTTTTTAAAGTTGATGTAGGAGCAAATAAGAAATCTATAAAAAAAAGTATCGAAAAAATATTCAAAGTTAATGTAATTAAAATTAATACCATAAACATAAAAGGTAAAACAAAATTGGTAAGAAATAAAAAAGCATATAAATCTGGTTACAAAAAAGCAATTGTGACTTTAAAAAAAGGTCAAAGCATAGACCTTGCTACAGGAATTTAATTTTATGGCACTAAAAACTTTTAAATCTTACACTAAATCAACAAGAGGTACTGTATTAGTTAGCAGAAAAAATTTATGGAAAGGTAAATCATTGAAATCTTTAACTTTTGGTCAAACTTCTACTGGCGGAAGAAATAACATTGGTAGAATTACTTCTCGACACAAAGGAGCGGGCCATAAGCAAAAATTTAGGGATATAGATTTTTATAGAAAAAAAGATGATGTTAAAGCTAAAGTTGAAAGAATAGAGTATGATCCTAATAGATCAGCATACGTAGCTTTAATAAAATATAATGATGGAAAAATGAGCTACATATTAGCTCCAAACAAAATTAATGTTGGTGATGAATTAATTTCAGGAAGAAATAAAGATATTAAAATAGGTAATTGCATGCCATTATCAGATATACCTGCTGGTACTGACATACATAATGTTGAACTTGCTCCAAATGGCGGAGGTAAAATAGCTAGGTCAGCTGGTTCATCAGCGCAAATTTCTGGAACAGATGATAATTATTGCATAGTTAAATTAAAATCTGGTGAGATTAGAAAAATTATTAATACTGCTAGAGCTACTATTGGTACTGTTTCTAATAGTGATCATCAAAATATTAAAATTGGGAAAGCTGGAAGAAATAGATGGAAGGGTAAAAGACCACAAACTAGAGGAGTAGCAATGAATCCAGTAGATCACCCACATGGTGGAGGAGAAGGAAAAACTTCTGGCGGAAGAAGTCCCGTATCTCCATGGGGTCAATCGGCAAAAGGTTTAAAAACACGTAAAAACAAAAGAACTAATAAATTTATTATCAGCAGGAGAAAAAAATAAAATATGTCTAGATCTGTATGGAAAGGTCCATTTGTTGATCCAAGTTTACTTAAAAAGGTGGAAAAGCTAAAATCTCAGGCTAAACCCACGCCTATAAAAACTTGGTCAAGAAAATCTACTATAATTCCTGAGTTTATTGGGATTAGTTTTTTAATATATAATGGTAAAAAATTTATTCCCATAAAGATATCTGAAGAAATGGTTGGTCATAAATTAGGTGAATTTTCTCCTACAAGGCAATTTTCTGGACATACGCCAGCTGATAAAAAGGCTGCTGAGACAGCTGCAGTAGGCACTGTTACTACTAAGGCACCAGTTACAAAAGCCGTAACACCAACAGCTCCAAAACCAACTAAGGAAGCAGGATCAAATGCAAAAAAATAAAAATACTGTAAAAGCCGTTAATAGAAATGTTAGATCGAGCCCTAGAAAAATAAATTTATTACTAAAAAACATTAGAGGAAAAAAAGTTGACACCGCAGTTAGAGATTTGTCTTTTGCAAAACAACGTATTGCTTTTGAAATAAAAAAGACAGTCCAATCTGCTATAGCAAACGCTGAAAACAATAATCAGTTTGATATAGACAATTTGTATATAGCAGAGGCGTATGTTGGAAAATCCATTGTTCTTAAAAGATTTAGAGCTAGAGCAAAAGGAAGAGCTAGCGGTATTAAAAAACCATATTCAAATTTAACTATTATATTATCTGAAAAATTAAAAAATAAAGAGGAAACACATGGGACAAAAAGTTAATCCAATTGGTTTAAGATTAGGAATTAATAGAGGCTGGGACTCTGTTTGGTTCTCTAAGAAACGTGACTATGGAAAATTTTTAATTGAAGATTACAAGATTAGATCTTATATAAAAGAAAACGTTGTTAATTCTGGAGTTTCAAATGTTTTTATTGAGAGAACCTCAAAAAAATGCATTGTTTCAATTTATACCTCACGTCCAGGCTTTGTTATTGGAAAAAAAGGTTCTGATATCGATAAAATTAAAAAACAACTCTCTAAAATATCAAGCACTGAAATAAGTTTAAATATTAAAGAAGTTAAAAAACCTGAGTTGAATTCTTATCTTGTAGCTGAAAATATAGCTCAACAATTAGTTAAAAGAATAGCATTTAGAAAAACAATGAAGAGAGCAATGCAATCTGCTCTTAGATTAGGAGCAAAAGGTATCAGAGTTTGTTTGGCTGGAAGATTAGCTGGTAACGAAATAGCTAGAACAGAATGGTTAAGAGAAGGAAGCGTACCCTTGCACACATTTAGAGCTGATGTTGACTATGCAGAAGCTGAAGCTTTGACTACATATGGAATTATAGGTGTAAAAGTCTGGATTTATAAAGGAGAGATTTTTTCTGAAAAAAGCAACAAAAATATAAAGGATAAAGGAAATGTTACAACCAACAAGAACAAAATTTAGAAAAGCACACAAAGGAAGAATTCATGGTAATGCCGTAAGAGCTTCCGTTTTAAACTATGGTCAATATGGATTAAAAGCTCTTCAACCTGATAGAATTATAGGAAAACAAATTGAAGCTGCAAGAGTTGCGCTAACTCGATATATGAAAAGAACAGGTAAAGTTTGGACAAGAATATTTCCTAATATACCTGTATCAAAAAAACCTACAGAAGTAAGAATGGGCAAGGGGAAAGGGGCACCTGAGTATTATGCTTGTAGAGTTAAACCAGGAAGAATTATTTTCGAGGTAGATGGAGTAGATGAACCAACTGCCAGAATAGCATTATATAAAGCCTCAGCAAAATTACCAATTAAAACTAAATTTATTAAGAGATTTTAATTATGAAAAACAAAGATGTAGAAAAAATGACACAAGACGAACTAAAAAATAAATTTAATTCAATAAAAAAAGATCTATTTAATTTCAGGTTTAGGAAAATTAATGGTCAGCTTGAAGATACATCTAAAATTTCTGGGTTAAAAAAAGACTTAGCTAAAATATTAACTAAATTAAATAAGAAAAAATAATATGACAAAAAAAATATTGAACGGACAAGTTATTAAAGACAAAAATAACAAAACTATTGTAGTTTTGGTTAAAAGAAGATATGCACATCATTTCTTTGATAAGGTAGTTACCTCTTCAAAAAAATATCACGTTCATGATGAGAAAAATATACATAAAGTTGGAGATTTTGTTAAAATTATTGAAAGCAAACCTTTCTCTAAGAAAAAAAAATGGCAGGTATTAAATAAATGATACAAGTTCAAACTGAATTAAATGTTGCCGATAATACGGGAGCTCGAATAGTTGAATGCATAAAAGTTTTAGGCGGATCTAAAAGAAGATATGCATCAATAGGTGACAGCATTGTAGTTAGTGTTAAGGAAGCTATACCTAATGGCAAAGTAAAGAAAGGTACAGTTCAAAAAGCTGTTGTAGTTAGAACAAAATATTCAATTCATAGAGTCGATGGTAGTTCTGTTAAATTTGATAATAACGCAGTTGTTTTAATTGATGATAAGGGAGAACCTATTGGAACACGAATATTTGGTCCTGTAACAAGAGAATTGAGAATTAAGGGTCAAACAAAGATAATCTCACTAGCGCCGGAGGTTTTGTAAAAATGATAAGAAATGGACAACAAGTTGAAGTGATTAGCGGCAAAGATAAAGGTAAAAAAGGACAAATTATTGAAATACTAAAAAGTGAGAATAAAGCTAAGGTCAAAGGAATAAATATGATTAAAAAACATGAAAAAACAACAAAGGAAAAAAAAGGTGGAATTATATCTAAGGAAAATTTTATTCATATTTCAAATTTAAAAATTTTAGAAGAAACTAAGAAAAATACAAAGAAAACGGAGAATAAAAAATGACACCAAGATTAAAAGAGTTTTATAACAAAAAGATAGTAGAAAATTTGCAGAAAAAATTTTCTATGAAAAACAAACTCATGGTACCTAAAGCTACAAAGATAGTTTTAAATATGGGACTTGGAGCTGACGGTGCTGATAAAAAGATTGTCCAGAACTGCGTTGAAGACATGGCTTTAATTAGTGGACAGTTTCCGGTAGTAACAAAATTTAAGAAATCTATTTCAAATTTTAAAACTAGGAAGGGCACATCAGCAGGTATAAAAGTCACTTTAAGATCAAACAAAATGTACGAATTTATTGACAGACTGGTAAATATTGCCTTGCCACGAATTAAAGATTTTCAAGGTTTAAGTGCAAAAGGATTTGATAAATTTGGAAATTACAGCTTCGGGATAAAAGAACATATTATATTTCCAGAAATTAATTTTGATAAAGTTAATAGAATTAGAGGAATGGATATTACAATAGCAATTTCTGGCGGTGACAAGAAAGCAGCTTTAGCCTTATTAGAAGAAATGAATTTTCCATTTATTAAAAAAATAGACAAGAAGGATATAAATTAATATGGCAAAAACAAGCGCAATACAGAGAAATTTAAAAAGAATAAGACTTTCAAAAAAATATTTAAAAAAAAGAGAAAGTCTTAAAAAAATTATTAAGAATAAAAAACTACCTTTAACAGAAAGGTTTGAAGCACAGTTGAAATTAGCAAAAATTCCAAGAAATTCTGCAAGAAATAGAATTAGAAATAGATGCGAAATAACAGGCAGGCCACATGGAGTTTATAGAAAGTTAAGAATATCAAGAATAGCCCTTAGAGATCTTGCTTCTAGTGGAAAAATTCCTGGTATGACTAAATCAAGTTGGTAATTAAAGGAGGATTATGAGTTTTACAGACCCGATATCAGATATGATAACAAGAATTCGAAATGCTCAACTTAGAGCTTTAAATAATGTTAGTATTCCCAATTCGAAATTTAGAGCAAAAATTTTAGATGTTTTAAAAGACGAGGGATATATATCTAATTATAAGATTCTTTCAAATGACAATAATAAAAAATCATTATTGGTAGATTTAAAATATAATAATGGAGTACCGGTTATAAAAGAGATTAAAAGAATATCAAAACCAGGTAGAAGAATTTATTCAAAAGCTGATAGCATTCCCAAAATACAAAGTGGCCTAGGAATAGCAATAGTATCTACATCCATGGGTGTAATGTCAGATAATACAGCTAGAGAGAAAAAAATTGGCGGCGAAATAATTTGTAGGGTGTTTTAGAATGTCTAAATTAGGAAAAAAGCCAATACCAATACCAAAAGATACAAAAATTAAAGTTGAAAGTGGTAAGGTAACTTTAACTGGACCAAAAGGCTCAAGGGAACTAACAATTAATGATAAAATCTTCACGACAACGATAGAAGATGGTAAAAATTTTGTTATAAAACTCATAAAAAAAAATGATGAATCAAGTATTATCTGGGGTTCTACAAGAAGTATTATTAATAGCGCATTGGAAGGTGTTTCAAAAGGTCATGAGAAAACTTTAGAGTTAAGTGGAGTTGGTTTTAGAGCAAATTTAAAGGGAAATTTACTAAATTTGCAGATAGGTTTTAGCCATGATGT
>Ga0066836_10001305_pt1 | contig 12969 bp, 13 predicted proteins | sample ETNtaG_18_FD_71568 | JGI IMG/M metagenome (GOLD analysis project Ga0066836, IMG submission 71568) | Marine microbial and viral communities from oxygen minimum zone, Eastern Pacific Ocean - ETNP201302SV91 | ecosystem: Environmental > Aquatic > Marine > Oceanic | place: Pacific Ocean: Eastern...
TCTTTGGTATGATAAAAATAAGAATGTTTTTGGATTATATTCTTTAATTCTTGATGTCTTTTCTTTTCTTTATCTTTAGAGGTCATCCTTTATTAAGCAGATTTAGCTAGTTGTTTTCTTTTTAACTCTAGAATGGATGTTCTTAAATGATCGTGCATTTGTTTAGTAAGAAAATTCCTGTTCTCATCTAAGACATTGCACCCAAATAATTCAGATAAACTGTTTGCAAAACTAAACATAAAATCAAACGCCTCTACCGAGTTATTAATCTTTTCAGTATTTAAGACTAAAGCAATATCTGAAGAAGAATTATCATCTATAAAATAACCAGGCTTCTTTGCATTCAACAAACTAAAAATGAGTCTATTATCATCGTCTAGAAAATTTAAATGCCCTTGCTCTTCATGTTTAATATTTAATGAATCATAGTTTTCAATAATTGACTGTTTTGAAAAAACATCTCTTTGAGAACTTAAATTAATTATTACTAGACTGTGATCTTGCTTATTGACCTCTTCTTTAGTGTTTTGCTCTAACTCTTCACTTGTTTCTTGATAGTTTACTTGTTCTTGTTCTTGTTCTTGTTCTTGTTCTTGTTCTTGTTCTTGTTCTTGTTCATTATTTAAATAATCTAGGTCATCTTCTTGGGTTAAGAATTCATCTATTGATTCGGGGCTCATTAATTCTACTTTTATCCTTTCGTTTCTTGATCTTAAGGCCCTTCTAAGTCCATCAAAAATAATTAGTGTTAAAAGTAAACCTAAAAGGATTGTTAAGATCTCTGGTAAATTCATCTGACCTAAGCTGAACTTGATAGCCTTACTGCTTCCTCTACATCCACAGCTACAAGCTTGGAAACTCCCGGCTCTTGCATAGTAACTCCCATCAGATGCTTACTTTTCTCCATAGAAATCTTATTGTGAGTTATATAAACAAACTGAACTCTTTCAGACATTTCTTCAACCAGTCCTATAAATCTCATAGTATTAAGATCATCTAGAGGAGCATCTACTTCATCTAATAAACAAAATGGGGCTGGGTTTAGTTCAAAAAAGGCAAAAACTAAGGATATTGCTGTAAGGGCCTTTTCTCCTCCTGAAAGTTGAGCAACATTTGCGTTTTTCTTACCCGGTGGCTGAGCTATTATTCCTACTCCTGAAGTGAGTAAATCTTCTCCTAACAAGACAAGTTCAGCATGGCCTCCTCCAAATAACTTAGGAAACGATGCCGCTAAACTTAAATTTAACTTATCAAAAGTATCTTTGAAAGTAGTTCTTGTTTCTTTATCAATTTTTGCAATAGCGTTTTCTAATGTGGAAAGAGCATTTAATAATTCTTCGTTTTGATTATCTAAATGTTCTTTTCTTTTTTCTTCTTGAGCATGCTCATCCATGGCCGCTAAATTTATCGCCCCCAATCTAGATATCTTTCTTTCTGTTGATTCAAGCTCTAATCGGATAGAAGCTAAATCTGAATTAATGTCTAAGTTCTTAAGCAAATCATTAAGGTCTTGTCCTTCTTCTGATATTAATTTTTCTATATTCTTGGCCTCTAATCTCTTTTCTTGATGTTTTAGTTTAAGCTCTTGTAACGTTTCTCTTGTAGAAATTACTAATTGTTCTTTTTCTACTCTTTCTCTTTCTATGTCCCTAATTTTGTCTTGAACTTCTTGCATAGAGGTCCTCGCTTCAACCATTTTAGTTTCAATTTCTAGCCTAGACCTTAGAAGTTCCTCAAGCTCCTTGTCTTTTTCTTTCAAAGGTTCTTCGGCTACCTTAATCTGCTTCTCTAAATCTTTTATTTCAACTCGTAAGTCATTTATTTGATCCGAGTTATGGGCAATACTTGAAATACAAGTTGCTAATTTAGCTTGTAAATCTGCATACTCTTGAGTTCTATCTAGTAAATCTAATCTTTCCTCTTTGCTAGCTTCTGAACTAGATATCATTGCTTCTTTCACTTTGGAAACCAATATCGGTGGCTCTTTTGAAAGAAGATTAAAAGTCTCTTTAAGCTCAGATAGTTCTTTTGATACAGTATTAATTTCTTCTCTAGATGCAGTTCGTTTAATCATTTGGCTTATTATTTCTTGAATCTCGTTAAGTCTATTAAGATTCATATTCAATCTAGAGTGATAGTCTTGCCAATCCGCTACTATTACACCTATAGATGCTTCAACATCACTTTCTTTAGATTGTTTTTCTCTTAAATCATCTAATTTAGGTGAAATCTCTGAGATCAATCTATTAAGTTCTTTCTTTTCATCCTTTAGAGTTTCTAGTTGACCCTCTTTACCTTGTAGAACTTCTTTCTTTTCTTCAAGAGAATCTTGTGAAGACTTAATCTTTTCTTTTTCTGTTTGTATTTCTTGTTCTGATCTAGAGATATCAGCTCCTGCACTATAGAATTCTTGTTGAATCTTATCGATTTTAGACTGTATATCTGATTGCTCCTGCCTAAATACATCAACTTCTGTATCAGAGGAAGTTTTAGAAGAATTTATTTTTTCAACTTCTACTTGTTGAGATTTAACTTCTTCTTCGAGTTTAGAAGCATTATCAGCTTCTGTTTGCCATTGAAATGCTCGCATCTTGCCTTTTAGTAAAGACTCTTCCTTCCTAAATTCAGAATATCTTTCGGCAGCTCTGGCTTGTTGTTTCAGTTTAAATAATAGCCTACCTATTTCTTCTCTTAAATCTTCCAATCTAGATAGATTTTCTTTTGTTCTTCTTATTCTTGATTCAGTTTCTTTTCTTCTTTCCAGATATCTAGAAATTCCGGCTACCTCTTCTATATAACCTCTCATTTCTTCTGGTTTAGAACTAACTAAACGCTCTATCATTCCTTGTTCAATAATTGCATAATTTCGAGGCCCTAAACCGGTTCCTAAGAAGAGGTCAGTTATGTCTCTTTTTCTGCAGCTTGTTCCATTAAGGTAATAATTTGATTGGCCTTCAATATCATGAACTCTTCGAACTGAAATTTCACTATAACTTGCATACTCTCCGCCTATCCTTCCTTCATTATTATCAAAGATTAATTCTATTGAAGCTCTCGAAACAGGTTTTCTTGAACTAGAACCGTTAAAAACAACCTCTGCCATAGATTGACTCCTAAGGTTCTTTGCTGAACTTTCCCCCAAAACCCACCTTACTGCATCTATAACATTTGATTTACCACAGCCATTTGGACCTACTATGGCTGTTAGATCTGAAGGAAAACTTATGCTTGTTGGATCAACAAAAGACTTAAAGCCCGATAGCTTGACGGTTTTTAATCTCATATTTTAATTATTTTTAGGGGGCAGAAGACCTTCGTCAGAGTAGACGCAAACGAAAGATAAATACACCCTTTCATTGCTTGCTAAGTCTATTCTATTTAAGTCTTATAAACTACTGATTTTTTATTAAATCTAATGAATCTATAGCTACTTGTAAAGCCTCTTTCTCGGCCTGATTACTTATATTTTTTAAGGCCATTGACCATGCAGATTTAGCGCCTTGAATATCGCCTTCTTCTATGGATTTAATTCCAAGTATTGTCAAAGATATTGGATTATTAGGGTCATTTTCCAAGGCCATCTCTAAAGAAGAGATAACCTCATTAGTGAACTTCTTATCTGTTAAGAAGAATAAGGTCTGAGTTCTTTCAGAAAAAATCTCTGAAGGAATTTCTCTAGGGTAATCTTTTATCAAGATATCTAAAAAGAATAAGCTTATTTTATACTTATTTATCTTTTTAAATTCTTGAGCTAAATAATATAACTCCGAAGAGTTCAGTTTATTTTCTAATAAGTAGTCTTCTATTTCTTTAAATTGAAATTCATCTTCTAGCTCATTTCTATCTAGGGATTCATAAATCATATTATGAACTTCAACTTCTTTGTAATTTCCTAGGTCAAGTGGACCAAAATATAAGAAGATTACAATCAAAAAGAATAAAGATGCTCCTATTACTGAATCTTTAGTTTTTGCTAAGACTTTAAAATTAAGATTATTTAGAAAAAAGAATATTAATAGAGAAATTATCAGAACTGTAATAAAAATAATCATTATTAGAATCTATTAGCTATCTTTGTTTTTTCTAATATTCCAGAAGAATAATACTCCGAGAACCAGTATTAGGATAAAAAAAGGACCATACCAAAGAACTATAGTTGAAGAATTAAACCTAGGTTCATAAAGGATATAATCTCCATAACGAACAAGTAGATATTCTTTAATTTCTTGATCAGTTTTTCCTTCAAGAATTAGTTCCTGAATCTGATTTTTTAAGTCTTTTGAAATTGGAGAGTTTGATCCAGATAGGCTTGAACTTTGGCATTTAGGGCACCTTAATTCTTTACTTAAGTTTACGAATCTTTGATGGTCTTCCTCTGAGTTAAAAGAATAAAGAGACTTTTCTTCATCGCTATGAAGGGATGAGAAAATTAATATGGTTAACAATAGAAATATCTGTTTCATTAATTTCCTAAGTGTTTAATAAATTTTTCATTCCAAACTTCAGGCGTTAATGCACCTGTATGCCTAACCTTGATTAAACCATCTCTTCCTACGAGGAAAGTTTCAGGCGCACCATAAACACCTAAATCCATAGCTAAAGTTCCTTTATAATCGAAAATACTGAACTCAAAAGGATCGCCTGTCCTATCTAGTAATTCCAATGCCTTACTTCTATCATCTTTGTAATTAATTCCATAAACAGGAATTATAGATTTCTCCTTTAACTCCATTAAAAAAGGATGTTCTACTCTGCAAGTTATGCACCAGGTAGCCCAAACATTAATAATGAAAGGAGCATCTTCAAAGCTTAAGGTATTTAGATTATTTTTTCCGTCCAATGAAGGTAAGTTAAATTCTGGGAAGTCTTTATCTATAAGGACTGATTTTAATTCTTGGTTATCGTCTTTTAAAAAGATTAATAGAAAAAGAACTAACCCTATAAAAGCTATTAAAGGAAGTTTAGTAAAATAACTATTCATTTCTTGACCTTGAAATACTTCTTGAAGAAATAAAAGATCCAATTGTAATTAAAAGAGCCCCAAACCAGATCCATCTAATTAAAGTTTTAACCTGAATTCTAAAAGACCAAAAGCCTGTATTTAACTCCTCTCCAATAGTTACGTAATAATCTTTCATTAAAGTTGCTTTAATACCTGCTTCAGACATGACCTGACTAGATGAAGTATAAAATCTTTTTTCAGTGTTTAGACTAAAATTAGATCCACCTGCTTCTACTTCAAAATCCGCTTTATCAGATAAATAATTAGCTTCTCTTTGAGAACTTAATTCTTTGAAAATAAATGTACTTCCTCCTAAATCATAACGCTCGCCTTTTGATAAAATTACTTCTCTTTCAAAGGAGTAAGAAGAAACAAAGCCAATCCCCAAAACTAGAAAAGCCGTGCCCAAATGTGCCAATAAACTTCCAGACTTAGAGATCAATAATTTTCTAAAATTTCTTTTATCAGAACTTGATCTTAGACTTAAGAAATTAGCTACCAGAATTAATGAAAACAAACCTAAAGAAAGTGAACTAAAAAAATAAAGCTCTCCATATAACAAATAATTAATTATAGAAATTAATATAAATATTAATAATGCATATATAAATAGTTTTTGTATAAATGAAAAGTTTTCCGTTCTGCCCCAAGAAAAAAATAAAGCAAAAGCCTGTAATAAAGCCAACGCTACAGCAAAAGGGATAATTAAAGTATCGTAATAAGGTCTCCCTACTGAAATTTGATCTCCTTCATATATTGCTTCATAGATTAAAGGAAATAAGGTTCCAAACATTATTGAAACACCTAAGACTACCAAAAACACATTATTTAAGAGGAAACCAAATTCTTTTGAACTAATTGTATAGCTACTAATTTTAGTTTCTTCTTTATACTTAATTGAAAATATAAATAAAGATCCCAGTACAAAATAAGAAAAAATTCCTAATAAGAATATCCCTCTTTCAGGATCTAAAGCAAAAGAATGTACTGAGGTCAGTATTCCAGATCTGACAAGGAAAGTTCCTAAAAGGCTCATAGAAAAAGCTAAAATGGCTAATAGAATTGACCAATTCTTAAAATGACCTCTGTTTTGGCTCACAATCAATGAATGAATTAAAGCTACTGCTATCAACCAAGGGACAAAGGCAGCATTCTCAACTGGATCCCAAAACCACCAACCTCCCCATCCCAACTCGTAATAAGCCCACCAGCTTCCTATAGCAATTCCTATAGTTAAAAAACCAGTGGCTGATAAAACCCATGGCCTAGAATCAGCTGCCCAAACTTGATTTACCTTTCCAGATAATAAGGCTGAAACCGCCATTGCAAAAGGAATAGCTAAGCCCGAATAGCCTAAATAAAGCAAAGGTGGGTGTATGGTGAATGCAAAGTCTTGTAAGAGAGGATTAAGATCAGCTCCATTTAAAGGCACTACGGGTAAATATCTTTCAAAAGGATTAGAGGTGAATATTGTAAAAGCTGAGAACAAAAAAATGACTTGAAGTAAAAAGGAAGTTGATAAGTTCTTAGTCTCATTATTGCCCTTTAAGCTAAAAGTTAAAGTCCATGCACAAAGAAGAAAAATCCAAAGAAGTAGTGAGCCTTCGTGAGCGCCCCAAGTAGCAGATAATTTATAATATAGAGGTAAATTAGTATTGGAATTCTGGGCTATATATTTAATTGAAAAATCATCTATTCCGAAAGAATAAACTAAAATTAATAAGCTAAGAGAAGTAAATAAAAAAACTAAATAAGTTAAAGGATTTACTAAATTTAAAAAATAATCACTCTTCTTAAAATATGAAAATATAGGCATTATGCTGCCTATAAAGCTCAAAACCATAGAGCAAATTAAGAATAAGAATCCTAGCTCAGCTATCATCTTTTTTTAATGTTTTTGCTACTTCTGGAGGCATATAATTTTCATCATGCTTTGCTAAAACCTCCTGGGCCTGGAGTACTCCTTCTTCATCTAAACTGCCCTGAACAACCACTCCTGCTTCTTCTGAGAATAGATCTGGTAAAACCCCCTCATACTTAACTGTTAAAGAGTTTTGAAAATCAGTTACCTTAAATTCTACTTGCAAAGAATCTAAAGACTTAAGTATTGATCCTTTTATAACCATGCCACCTGCTCTAATTTTCTTACCCTCTATATCTTTAGCATTTATTAAATCTGTAGGTGTATAAAAAAGATTTAAATTTTTAGATAGTCCTTTGACTACAAGAATTGCTGAAAGTGATATAGCTAAGAATATTACTATTAATGTAATAAGCCTCTGTCTTCTTAGGGGGTGCATTAATCTTCTAAGTATCCTTGCTTATTGTTCTTAATTACTTTTTTTAGCTTTAAGTAAGGAATAAGAACATTTATTAAAATTAAAAAACAAAAAATAATGAAAACAGCAATTACGTAAGAATAATTATCATCCATGTTGATTCTTGATATGTGGCTTATTAAATCACTCATTTTATTTTTTTAAGACCTCTCTTTTAAACCAATTCTTTCTATCTTCTCTTAGGGCTATTTCTGTTCTTAGTCTCAACAAAAGCAAAACAACAAAAAGGAAATAAAAACTCAATACGCACGCAAGTAAGGGTAAATACATATCAGGTGGCATAGAGGGAGATTTTGTAAACGAAAAAGTTGAAGGCTGATGAAGGGTTTGCCACCAATCGACTGATTTCTTAATTATCGGGATCATAACAACCCCAACTAAAGATAAAAGAGCAGCAGATCTATCTCCTTTTTGCTTTTCATCAACCGAAGAATATATGCCAATTATTGCTATATATATAAAGAAAAGAATTAAAGTAGAAGTTAGTCTAGCATCCCAGACCCACCAGGTTCCCCAAGTAGGCTTTCCCCAAATAGCTCCACTTACTAAAGCCAGAAAAGTAAAAGAAGCCCCTATAGGAGCTGAACATCTCAGCAGCATGCCTGCAACTTTTGCTCTCCATATTAGACATATACCTCCTACGATAGACATAAAGATGAATATAGATTGAGACAAAATTGATGAAGGGACATGCATGAAAATAATTCTATAAACATCACCTTGTTTATAGTCTGTAGGAGCTAATAAAAGGCCCCAAAATAAACTAATAGATAAAAAGATAAAACAAATAGTCATTAAAATAGGCAAGAATCTTGATATCCATTTATACAAGAACGGAGTAGATCCCATTGATATTAACCATTTCTTTATTGCAGAAAAACTAGTCATTATTAATCCTTAAGGCTTCAGCAGTAGCTAATGAAATAAAAGGCATAACTAAAACGAACAAGGCTCCTAGAAAAAATAAGAAACCTGAGTAGTCATCTCCATTTAATGCTGCATTTGTAACAGAGGTTCCAAGTAAGAGTATGGGGACGGAAAAAGGTAAAACTATTATCGCACTTAGGATTGCACCCTTGCCTAAAGAAATAGCTCCTCCAAAAGCACTAAAGAAACTCAAAATAAGAGTCCCTAGGGTAAGGCTTAATAATAAAGGAAATACCGCAGAAGAAGGTAGGAAGAAAAAGATTACTCCTATTATAGAAGCTAAAAGAATAGGAGCTCCTGTAATTAACCAATGTGAAAAAACCTTTGCTATTATTAATAAAAAAGCCGGTTGGTTAGATAAAAACATTTGATCGAGCGTTCCATCTTTATAATCGTCATTAAATATTCCTTCAACTGCTAATAACGAAGAAAGCAAAGCAGATATCCATAAAACACCGGGGCCAATTCTTTGAAGAAAGTTGCTATCTGTTCCTAGGGCTAAAGGAAAAAAAGTAAGAACGACTAGAAAGAAAGCTAAAGGAGTTAAGTAGGTGCTGGTCCTTCTAAAAGAAAGAACTAAATCTCTCTTTAAGACTAAATATAAAAGAGAATTAAGAGTAGAATTCTTCATAATTAATCTAGATTTAAATGCTTATAATTTTGATCAGAGCTTTTATGACCAGTTAATAAAAAGGAACATCCCTTGTTGGTTAATTCTTCTATCAAGTCTTTGATTAAATTAGATCCCTCTTCGTCTAAATTAGAAAAAGGCTCATCAATAAGGAAGATCTCAGCTTCTGATAGAATCCATCTTGCTATTGAAACTCTCTTTCTTTGGCCAATCGATAGCTGGGACAATACTCTTCTTTCTTTGTCTTTGAGTCCCACCCTAGCAAGAGCATCTTTAATTTCACTCTTCTCTCTATTCATTGAATAAGGATTCAAAACTATATTTTCAACTACTGTTAATCTTGTTTTTACTGCTAAAGAATGACCTTGATAGAAGCTATGAGATAAAAAATCATGACTATTTTTTTTAATAGACACACCTTTCCAGTTCACTAAACCTTCTTTTTCTCTGGTCAAACCAAGAATTGATCTTAAAAGAGTGGTCTTTCCTGACCCATTTTTTCCGAGGATTTCAATCACTTCGCCTTTATTTAAATCAAAAGATAAATCAGAAATAATCTTTTGATTAGATCTAAAGCAGTTAAGATTTTTTACTTCTAGCAAGATAATTAATATTTGTAAGATTGAATTTTACCAAATATAGATGAAGACTAAAATCTACAATAAATAAAGCCTTATTAATTTAACCTTATTTGTTTAATTGATTACAATGCCTTCTTAAAAAATTATTGAAGTATTATGGATGAATTCGTAGAAAGAAAAAGCATAGAGCAGGTTGAAGAAGGCACACTCCTTTCCCCAAAGTTCAACTCTGAAGGTCTAATTCCAGTTGTTGTAACTGACTTAAATTCAAAAGAAATCCTAATGCATGGTTATATGAATGAAGTAGCATTAAAAGAAACTATTAAAACTCAAGAAGCGCACTACTGGAGTAGAAGTAGGAAAGTACTTTGGAAAAAAGGTGGAACAAGCGGAATGATCCAAAGAGTCAGAGAAATCTTGATAGATGATGATCAAGACTCAATTTGGATAAAAGTAGAAGTAAGCGGATTGGGAGCTAGCTGTCATGTAGGTTATAAATCATGTTTCTATAGAAAAGTTAGTAATTCTAAAAGTAGTCCAATAAGTCTTGAATTTACGGAAAAAAATAAGGTATTCGATCCAGAAGTTGTATATCCCGGATCTGAAAACCCTACTAAGCTGTAAGACTTAAGTTATTTAATAATTATCCCCTTTAGCCCTTAGATTGCTGCCTTTATGGCTTGATCAATGTCCGCAATTATGTCCTCTATATTCTCTATTCCAATAGATAGTCTAACGTAACCAGGAGTTACTCCTGCTGAAAGCTGTTCTTCAGGTGATAGTTGGCTGTGCGTTGTAGAAGCTGGATGAATTGCTAGAGATCTTGAATCTCCAATATTAGCTACATGATATAACAACTTAAGAGAATCAATAAACTTCTTACCTGAATCAACACCTCCAGGTAATTCGAATCCAATTAAAGCACCATAACCCCCCGAAAGATATTTATCAGCTCTTTCTTTTTTTAAACCTTCTTGTAGACCTGGGTATGTAACAGAAGAAACTTTATCATTTTCATAAAGATATTCTGCTATTTTTATGGCATTAGTTCCATGCTCTCTCATTCTCAAGGGTAAAGTTTCTAAGCCTTGTATAAAAGTCCATGCATTAAATGGACTCATTGCCCCTCCTAGATCTCTTAATAAAGTTGTTCTAGCTTTCATAATATAGGCTATAGGACCCATTGGCTTTATTGCCTCTGTCCAAACTATCCCGTTATAACAAGGATCTGGTGTATTTAAATTTGGTTGCCTATCTGGACCAGCAGCCTCCCAATCAAAATTACCTCCATCCAAGATTAATCCCCCAACCGAGGTACCATGACCTCCAATATATTTTGTTGTTGAGTAAGTTGTTATAGCCGCTCCATGATCAAAGGGCCTACAAAAAATTGGTGCGGCTGTGTTATCTACAATTAATGGTATTCCTAGAGACCTTCCTATATCTGCGACCTCCTGAATAGGAAAAACTTGTAGTTTTGGATTAGGTAAAGTCTCACCAAAGTAGGCTCTAGTTTTTTTATCTGTAACTTTAACGAAATTTTCTGGATCTGTAGGATCTACAAATCTAACTTCAATTCCCATTTCAGAAAGATTATTTTTGAATTGATTGTAGGTTCCACCGTAAAGATGAGAAGAAGAAACTATATTATCCCCAGCTCTAGCTAAGTTTTGAATTGAATAAGCAGAGGCTGTTTGACCTGAAGAAACAGCTAATCCTGCTGCGCCTCCATCTATAGCTGTCATTCTTTCTTCCAGTACAGCATTTGTTGGATTCATTATTCTTGTATAAATATTTCCTAACTCAGCTAATGCAAATAGATTTGCTGCTTTTTCAGTGCTATCAAATAAATAACTAGTTGTTTGGTGAATGGGTATGGCTACAGAACCTGTTGTTTCATCCGACCTCCATCCAGCATGCAGTGCTATCGTTTCTAAATTCTTTCCTTCGTAACTCATTTTATTTCTCCTAAAAAAAACCTGCTAGCTTTCACTAAACAGGTTATTCATTTAAGAAATCCTTGTTTAGCAGTATTTATAAAGCACCCGCAAGCTAGGTCAAATCGGTGCTGAGACAATAATAAACAAAGAAAATATTAAATCAACAATAAATTGTTAGAATACTTTTAAAGGCCCCGTTAGCTCAGTCGGATAGAGCGCTGGATTCCTAATCCAGAGGCCATAGGTTCAAATCCTGTACGGGGCACCAGGAAAATATGAATTGGAAAAAAGAAACAGAACAAATATCTCTAAGACAAAAACTTGCAAAGAAGCAAGGAGGTAAAGAAGCTATTGAACTTCAGCATGCAAAAGGAAGGCTCACCTTGAGAGAAAGAATAGAGAAACTAGTAGATCCTAAGTCTTTCCAAGAACAAGGAGAGATAGCTGGAGGAAGTGAAACAAATGAGAAGGGAGAAATAGAAAGCTTTACTCCTGCAAACTTCATCTTAGGCTTTGCAAAAGTAAATAAAAAACCTGTAATCGTTGGAGGAGAAGATTTTACAGTTAAAGGAGGCTCCCCAAATCCCGCGGGTTTAAGAAAAAGTGTTTACACTGAAGAGCTCGCCCTACAATATAAGATGCCTCTTATAAGGCTCCATGAGGGTGGAGGTGGTTCTGTTGCAGGTCCTTCAAAAACAAAAAATAAAGGTTATGGGGGCGATCCTGTGTTCTCGAAATCTAGGTTTAAATCTGTTGCTGACACTTTAAAAGAAATTCCAGTTATTTCTGCAGCAGTAGGACCAGTTGCCGGACTTCCAGCTGCTAGATTTGTGGCTTCTCATTTTAGAATTATGACCAAGAAAACTTCTCAAATACTTGTAGCTGGGCCTGCTGTGGTAGAAAGAGCCTTTGGAAAATCAATGACAAAAGAAGAATTAGGAGGATCAAAAATACACAGTCAGAACGGAGTTGCAGATAATGTTGCTGAAAACGAAGAAGATGCTTTTAATCAAATAAGAAAGTTTCTAAGTTTCTTTCCTCAAAATATCTATGAAATACCAGAAAGACAAGAGAATGAAGATCAAATAGATCGTGAGGAAGAAAAACTTTTATCCATAGTTCCAAAAGACAGAAAAAAATCCTATGAAATGAGAGATATAGTTAATTTAGTTTTTGATAAAGGAACGTTTTTTGAAATAACTAAATTCTTTGGCAGAGGAATTATTACTGGTTTCGCTAGGATAAACGGATATTCAGTTGGTATATTGGCCAATGATTCTAATTTCTATGCTGGGTCTATGTCAGCTGACGGTGCAAAAAAGACGACCAGATTTGTTAATACATGCAATACCTTTCATATACCCATAGTTAGCTTAGTAGATGAACCTGGCTTTCTAATTGGACCTGAAGCTGAATCACAAGCAACTATTCTTTACGGAACAGAGGCTGTTCTTGCTGTTACAGAGTCTACAGTTCCCTGGTCAACCATAATGATAAGAAAATCATTTGGAGTGGCTGCTGCTGCTCATTATGGTCCAAATGGTTATGT
>Ga0066836_10001306_pt1 | contig 12968 bp, 16 predicted proteins | sample ETNtaG_18_FD_71568 | JGI IMG/M metagenome (GOLD analysis project Ga0066836, IMG submission 71568) | Marine microbial and viral communities from oxygen minimum zone, Eastern Pacific Ocean - ETNP201302SV91 | ecosystem: Environmental > Aquatic > Marine > Oceanic | place: Pacific Ocean: Eastern...
TTGACGCAACAAGAAATCCTGACAATTATGAATTAGATTTACAAAATACAATTGAATTTGGGGCATCGCCAAGAGCTTCAATTTGGTTAATTAAAACAGCAAAAGCTAATGCAATGATTAACGGAAGAGGGTATGTCATACCAGAAGATATCAAAGAAGTTGCACATGATGTATTACGTCATAGATTAATTTTGACATTTGAAGCTGAAGCAGATGAAATAAACTCAGATAAAGTAATTGACATAATTCTTGATAAAGTACCATCACCATAAAAATGAGCAAAATTTCAGAATTACTTAGACAAATTAAAAATTTAGAAATCCAAACCAAGGATCTTGTGGAAGGGGTTGAATCTGGTGCCTATAATTCAAAATTCAGAGGAGGAGGGATAGAATTTTCAGAAGTTAGAGAGTATATTCCAGGAGACGATGTTAAAAGAATAGATTGGAACGTTTCAGCTAGGCACAATTCGCTATATGTCAAGGAATTTGTTGAAGAAAATGAATTGAATATTTACCTGATCTTAGATTTATCTGCTAGTACTAATTTTGGATTTAAAAAATCAAAACTTGATTTGAGTTTTGAAGTTGCAGTATCACTAATGTTTCTAGCATTAAAAAATAATGACAGATTAGGATTAGGCATATTTACAAATGAATTAGAAAAATTTATTCCTTCAAAAAAAGGCAAGCGTCAATTACTTAGAATAATTAAAGAATTGATTGAATATGAACCAAAAAATAAAGACACAGATATTCTACAATCACTATCAACATTAAAAAATAAATTAAAACGAAAAAGTATCATATACATAATTTCAGATTTCCTTTCAGATAATTATGAAAAACCATTAAAATTTTTAAAATTGCATCACGAAGTAATATTGATAAATATTTCAGATATTAAAGAAAGAGAAATTCCAAACATAGGTTACGCGTACATAGAAGATGCAGAAACTGGAGAACAAGTACTTGTAAACACATCAAGTAGAAGCTTTCAAAAACAGTATTCAGAATTAATGGAACAAAAAATTGAAGAGAATCAAAACAGTATGAAAAAAATTGGGATAGATATGATTAATTTAACTGATCAAGAGTCATTTGATATCACAATAAACAGATATTTTAGAAATAAATGGAGAATGAAGAACTAATGGAATTTGGATTCATAAATGCATTATTTCTTTTTTTAATTATTCCAGTTTTAGTTTTTATTTATTATAAATATAATTCAAATAAAAAAGAATCAATTTTAAAATTTAGTACATTAAAAATTATCAAACAAACAAATACCAAAAATAATGTATTTAGAAAACACATTCCATTTGTACTAGTTTTAGTTGTATTATCATTGATAATAATTGCATTAGCTAATCCTCAAATTGTGACCATGGGAAATGAAAAAGGAGTTAATTTAGGCATAGTTTTAGACGGATCTGAAAGCATGGCTGCTTTAGATTATGAGCCTACAAGATTAGAAGCAGCAAAAAAGGCCATAACATCACTCATTACAAAAACAAGTGAAACAAACAATGTCGGAGTAGTACTCTTTGAAACTGGAGCTGGGACAATCTCATACCTAACACCAATCAAAGAAAAAACACTAAACTCCATATCTTCCATACAACAAGGAACAGGAGCAACTGCAATTGGTGATGGACTATCATTAGGGGTAGATATGGTGTCATCAATTTTAGATAAAAAAAGAGTAATTATTCTTCTAAGCGATGGAATACATAATTCAGGATTAGTAACGCCAGAGCAAGCTACACAATATGCAATTTTAAACAATGTACAAGTTCACACTATTGGAATTGGTTCAGAGAATCCTGTGTATCTTCGGGATGACATTTACGGTGAACCACAATATGCAGAATTAGATGAACAAACACTTCAAGAAATAGCAATTAGTACAGGAGGAAGTTATTTCAAATCATTAGATGAACAAACTTTGAACAAAATATTTTTGGAATTAAATACAAATCTAGAATACGAAACAGAGTTATCTACAATCAGAGATTGGTTCATTGGTTCAGCGATCATTATTCTTTTAATAGATATTTACATCATTTATGGAAGATTCAGAATAGCAGCATAAAGATAGTTTCAATTTAAAAAATAGCGATCAAATTAATGTGAAAAAGTTAAACACCCATGTAATTTTTTTTAAATTTAATTTTTAACAAAAAGATAATTCTATCATACACAGAGTCAGAGACATCTTGCGGCGTTAGCTGGATGAGCCCAATGCTCACATAAACTAGTTAATGCATTACAGAGTCTCCAAAATAAAGGAGACTGACTTTTTTTTCAAAGAATAACAGAAACAGGCACAAAAATGAAAATTAATTAATTAATTTTACAGCCAATTCATAATGCCATTAGATAAGATTAAAGAAATTGAAGAGTATGCAGAGACTCACAAATCATCAGTATTACATATTCAAGATAATCCAGTTGCATGTATTTTAGAAGAAAATTCAAAAAATAAATTAAAATTCAAATCAGTAAAAAATGAATTTGAAATCAAGGCGAGTTTAAGAGGATTTCTAAACAAACATGACGAAATAGGATTAATTATGGGATGTAAATTTAAACTTCAAATAAATCAAGAGTTGTTTGAATATACAATATATCCAACAATGGATTTTATTGATTCAATAATTTTTAACGAAATGATATTCATAATTGATGATGAAATGAATCAAATTTTTTCTTGTAAAATTTTAACTGATCAATTTGTTAAAACAAAATCAGAATTTGAAAAATTTAAAAAATTATCAAAAAATTAAATGGTAGAAAGTAGTTTCTTTTTTTTCTCTTGGAATTCTTTTGCAGTAATTACTCCAGCATCCTTTAATTTTGCCAAACTTTCTAAGAGTTCTAAATTTTCTTTTTTAGATGATTTTAGAGATTTACTAGCATCGACAGTTTTTTGAATTTTTGATTTTGCAGTAGTCTTTAATTTAGAACTCAAAACATGGCGTTTATCCGAAATTTTTTCACCGATTTTAAACCCTTTTCGTTTAGCTTGTTCAACAATTTCTTGAGATTTTTGTTTAGTAACATCATCAATTAATTTATGTTTTTTAGCCATTTGGCTAATTTCCTGGGTCTTTTTTTTAGCTAAACGTGTTTGGTATTTTAGATCTTTTAAAATTTCAGTTTTAGTTTTTTGTTCAAATCTTCGAGTATATTCTTGAATTACCAGTATGGGAAATGGGGAATATTCTACATCGGAATAATAGCGAATAATTGTCTCATCAGATAATTTCTTCAGATATTCTTTAAAAGATTGTTCTGATTTTAATGCCATATTCTGATTTCAATTAATCATCATAAAAAGATTATAGAAATAGAACCAATAGGGGTTAGAAAGCTAACTTGACCAAATAGGCTGTGTTTTTAGCCATTTTATCAAATCACTGTACAAACTGCTTTTTTGCATGTTTAAAACACCTATCTCCAAATTGGTAGAAGATTTTACAGTTTTAGAATAATTTTCAAATTTTGCAAAAATTACTTTATCTAAAAACATTTCATTGTTCATTTCTTTTTTTGCTAATTCTTCAGATTCAGTCATTGCAAAGCTTGCAAATAATACCCCATCCACCCAATAGGCATTAGCAGATTCCAATGAGGACATCATACCAATAAGATCATCAAGGCTAAGTTGGATCATGTCACGAACATAGATTTTATCATATGGCTTATGAACAAATTCTGTCATGAAATTATCTATTTTTAGAGATTTATGAATATTTGGAAATTTTATAATAGTAATTTTCTAAACAAAACATATGTCAGAATCAACAAACAATTCAACAGATCATGAGTTATTTGTAACAGAATTTCCAAAGGGTAATTTTGGAATTGTAGATTATCTACAAGGTCGTGTGCATTTTGCATTAATGGACCAAATGAAATTAATGCATAAATCAGGAATGAGTCAAGAGCAAATCAAAGATGCAATTTTAAAAACCGTATCAGAAATTGTAGAAAATTTTGAGCCTAAAAACGAATCAGAAAGTTCTTGATTCTAATTTAGTGGATTCAATCATCAAGACTTTATGACATTTACAATAACAATTTGTGTGAGGTAAATCATTATCATTTCTATATTTACATTCTTTAGTATGTTCAATAATCAATTTTTACACCACAGAGCATATCTTTAAAATCAAATCTATAAAATAAATCTACTAAAATAAATGAATTAATTCAGAAGAAGATAACTAAATTATGATAATTATTTCTAATTTTAGAAATACATATCAAAAGTAGTTTATCACTCTTCTGAAATTAACCATGATGAGCCTATAGCATCTTCCCAATTGGTTGAGTCATTGTTATCATTCATAGATAGACTAAAACAAATTTGCTTTTAAAAGAGATGAATGATTGATCAGTAGGAATGTTATGAATGATTTGATAGTGATTCTTTATATGGATTTAAGACAATTGTTGAAGATTGTCCATAAGTAATGAATGAGAGATTTTATGTTTCATTATTTTTTTTGTTATGGGCAGTTCGTTCAAAATAATACTCCTGTTTTTTCAAATCTTTTTGAGAAATAATTCTACATTTTCTCATTGGGACAAGTCGAGATATCTGTTCATATGTAGTCATATCTCGAACATCTGCAGCATATGCAATTTGAAGTAAAGGAGGTTTTTCTTCAATCATAGGTTTTGCTTGTTCATAACCACCACTTTGAATCATACCTGTACGAAATAGACCAATATGTTCAGAACTTTTTGAAATTTGTGGATCTTCATAACAGCATATGGAAAATTCACCATTTTCCTTTTCAATGATTGTCAATCGAGTAAACTTATCACTCCATTCCTCTATCTCTTGTGCAATAGTTGTGGCTTCTTTTTTGTCTTCAAAAACAGTAGAAACAACCAATCTATCTTTTTCATAAGCCCAGGATATACCATAAAAATTTTCATGCCAATCAATTTCAAAGGACATAATTTTGAACAAAAAAATCTCAAAATAATGCTTTGCATTGAAAAATATTTCAAAAAATTAAAAGGTGAATAAGCCCAAAGCAAAATCCCGTTTGGTTTCCTTTAGAGCATTACACTCAGGGGGTAATGGTGGACTTACTCCTAATAACTTATGTAAGAAGTTATCATAATTAAGTATAATTTTTTTTGTGTAATTTTTACAGATCAGTTTGAAAAAATTATAGAGTATAATAAAATAATTACAAGTTTTAATCTGAATTTCATAAATGAAATAAACTAAAAAATTATGTCAAAACAGAATATTCTTTTTTAGATTCAATAAGATCTAATAATAGATTTTTTGGAAAAGGGTTGAACAAAGATTGTTCTAGAATGATTTTTAGATCATATCTCAATGCCCAAGAATATAACAGTGTAGAAATTTCAGAATGTGAAATTAAATTATTTTCAAATTCATCAATTAAAGAATAGTAATGAGATTGTTCAGACTTGGATAATTTTGATTGTACATGTTTAAACATATAGTCAAAAGTACTAATCATAGGAATTTTTTTTATTGGAGATGATAAAATATTATAAACAATGTTTTGAAATTTCTTAGAAACAATTTCAAAATTATCTTCAGATCTAAAAATTAATCCAAGTTTAGTGGTTAATTTTTCATCATGACATAAAAGTAAAAGCATGTTTTTTGAAAAAAACTCAAATAATTTTTCAATGGATTGATTTTCCAGAGATTCTCTTAAATCAGCTAAAACAAAAAGTCTAGTTAGAAAATGCTCCCTAATTGAAATATTGTCTAATCTTTTCTCATCCTCTTTAACAATATTAGGGAATTCTTTAGAAACACCTTCAGAAAACATTCCAGTAGTTTTTTGATATCCCGAATCAGTGCCCAATTTATGATATAATCGAACATTTGTAATTCCACAAGTTGGTGAATCACGTTTAAAGATGAATCCATCAAGAACGTCTACAGATGCAACAAATTTTTGAGTAAAACTATGCATATCATCAGTTAAATTTTTTTCAGATGAAGGTTGGTAGAGAGATTTTTTTCCATTGATTTTGACTAATCTAATAGGCTTTCTAGGAGTTCCCAATCCAATCCCCACCTCAGGACATACAGGTATAAAATCTACAAATTTTTTCATATTTCTAACAAAATTATTATTAATTCTACTTCCATCATATCGGCACATTTCAAATTCAAGACATTTACTAATGCCTATTTTTGGTCTAGAAAAGTTTGACATAAAACAATTCGATTAGGATAGAATATAACTAAAAAAATGATTTTCAGATAGTGCTAACCAAATTGAACTAAAAATTTCATAAAAAATGAAAAATAATTTTAGTTTAATCTAATGATACTAGTGCCTATTTTTTAGTAAGTCAGATTTTTTTCTAGATTTACTATTTCGAGGATGTGTTCTTAACATGTATCCACAACAAGGACACCATATTCCATCCCATTTAATAAAAATTTCACATATTTGACATCTTTTTTGATTATTCAAATATCTATTTTTACCAGTGTTTTTTGCTTTATGTTCTAAACAAATTTTTTTACAAGTCATTACGATCAACATGAACATGAGTTTGAGTTTCTACAAGAGTCTTACAACAATTGTAAATTGCATAAATGGTTAAACGACATCGTGCATACAAATCAAATTCCATAATTTTACATTCACATAATTTAGATAATTTGTTATTCATTTTTAAAAAAAGTGTAGAACTATCTATTTTTTAGATAGCACAGATAAGATAGGCATTGCATCCCATTCATACATAGAATATTCTAAAATTCCAGAACAAATTTGGTCATATTTTTTGAAGAAATCTTCTGCCTCATTTTTTGTTGCTTCAAACACAGCCATGCCTGTAAGATTGTCATTAAATGGCCCAGACCACATTATGTTACCTGAACTTTGCCAGGAATCTACCAAATTTTGTATTTCAGGAGTGATTCTTTCAATATCAGATGGATTTACTTGTTCCTTAAACACAGTGATTATGACCCATGGTTTTGTTTCAATTTGACTCATAGAAAAAATTCTCAAATATCTTTTTAAAACTAAATAACAATCTCCGAACATAAAATAATTTTTTAAAACAATTACTGAAAGTAATTTTAATTTAAGTAATTCAATATTTGTTCCTCAATTAATCCAGATTGATAATCATTTACAGTGAATAGAAGAGTATCAATACCAAATAATTTTGCAGCGTCTAGATTTTCTTGTTTATCATCAATGAACAGGATTTTTTCAGAAGGTATTTGGTCACAGACATACTGATAAATTTCAGAATTAGGTTTAGACATTTTCAATAGATTTGAATAAAAATGATAATCAAAATTTTCTAAGAGATTTTTTTTGACATGTTTTGAGGTTTCAGGAGTTAAATTAGACAATATACCAATTGTACAACCCTTCATTGGTAAAGATTTTGCAAAATTTAAAAATTCTTCATTCATACTAGATTTTTTTAAAAATATTTTACTGATTATTTTTTTATCAATTTCATTATTTGACCCAAGAACTTTATCCCAAAACTCACTTTCATTAATTTTAGATTCGAATAAACTACAAAGATTGTCATTAAATTTAGATTTAATTTGACTGAAGGGTTTATGGATTTGAGAAGAAATTTCATCATATAACCAATCATCATTCCAATTGATCAAAACTCCCCCTAGATCAAATAAAACTGTCTTATTCACAAAAAAAATTAAAATTTTTATTAATTAAATTATTCTCAATAAAAAATTTTTTTAGCACTATGAATTGAGGTTACTTTTCAGTTAATTTTTGTAGTAATTTATCAATTTCATGTAAAGCCAATTTATCTCTGCCAATTACATCAAATTTTTGTAGAATAGATTCAAACAAATCTTCTTCTTCAATTTGTTCATGGACAAACCACTCTAGAAAAATACTAGTTCTATGATCATTTTCATTTTGAGCAGTATCAATTATTTTATCTATAGATTTTGTTACTTTTTGTTCATTTGCCAAAGAAGTCTTAAACACCTGCTCTAATGATTTCATGTTTTGTTTAGGTTTATCGATAGAAGGAATAACAGTATGAATTTTTAGATCATTTAGGTATTGAATGATTTTTAGCATATGATCACGTTCTTCAGTGGAATGATTTTGGAAAAATGAAGAAGCGCCATCATAACCATTTACTTTACACCAAGATGATATGTACAAATAATAATTTGAAGCATTTGCTTCCATAGCTATTTGATCATGAAGTAAATTCAATATTTTTTTAGAAATTTTCATACAGTATCTAATATTTTATTAAATTTAAGGAATTCGAAAAGAAAATAAAAAAATAAAATAAGTTTGTACAACAGATATGGAACTAATGGAAATAGTAGTGCCCGCATTGATTATTTCAGCAGTAGGAATAATGGTGGGAACAAGAATTTGGATAATGTTTAAAAAATGACCAAAATGCAAATTACCACTATGGTTTTTGAGAAAAACATCTAAAATACAAGAAAAATTCAATTCCTATGAGATTAATTGGATAATGCAAAAATTGCGTTAATAGCAGGATTTGTGACAGTTGTATCATTATCTATCGCATTACTATTTGTTTGATTTTTCTAAAAACTGATTTTAAAATTCAGTACATTTGTTTACTAGTGATTAATTAAAGAATCATGAGAAAAACATTAGGGGATTATAATATCGAAAAATCATCATCTGCAGATGTAAATAATATTAATTGGTCACAAAAAAAAATTAATGATGATAAAAGACCAAAAAAGAAAAAAATTGTAAAAAAAACCCAAATTCCTTCAGGTACCAATATCATTTACAAAAATGATGATAAGAAAATTACAAGTTCTAAAAAAATAATTAAAATCAATAATGAACAAAATTCTGAAAAATCTAAAGAAATTACAGGCAAAAGATTTGAAAATAAAGCCTCATCATTAGGACAAGTTAAAGAAAGATCATATAAGAGACCTGGAAGATAATTACTTCAAAATGAAGTTTGAGTTGAAACAGTTTTAATTAATAAAAAATTGGAAGGATTAAAGATAATGTCACGAATTAAACAAAAATTTGAAGAATTAGAAAAACGAAATGAAAAAGCTTTGATCTCATATATCATGTTGGGGTTCCCAAATGAAAAAGCTACAATGTCTACCATAAGAGGTTTGGTCAAAGGCGGCGTAGACATCATAGAAATAGGATTTCCATTTTCAGATCCTTTAGCTGATGGTCCAGTAATTCAAAATGCAAGTACTATCTCACTTCAAAAAGGAACAAATGTTTCAAAATTCTTTAACATTGTAAAAAAAATCCGTAAAGAAACAGAAATTCCACTTGTATTAATGACATATACCAACATCTTACATCGAATGGGATATCAAAAATTCATCAGTGATGCAAAAAAATCAGGGATAGATGGATTCATTCTACCAGATATGTCTTTGGAAGAATCAAAAGATTACTTGAATGCTGCAAAAGATAATGCAGATACAATATTTTTAATTTCACCAAATACAACTAAAACAAGAATTGATAAAATTTCTAAAATTTCAACTGGATTCTTGTATCTTGTAGCAGTATTTGGAACAACAGGAGTGAAAACAAGTATCAAAAATTATACATTAAAAGCAATCAAAAATGTAAAAAAACAGACAAATGGAAAAATTCCAGTCGGCATAGGATTTGGAGTGTCAACTCCTGAAGATGTAAAAAGATACATCAAAGCAGGAGCAGATGCAGTAATTGTAGGTAGTGCATATTTGAAATTAATTGAGAAAACAAAAGCAACAGATCTTGAATCAAAAATTGCATCATTTACAAAAAGTCTGAAAAAACAGACAATTATTCAATAACAAACTACACACCATATCCAGACAAAACATACAAAAACTAGATGTTTATTTCAATAATGTGCAGACGAAGTTTATTTTTGTCACAGGGGGAGTTATGTCTGGCCTTGGAAAAGGTGTTACAACTTCATCGATTGCAAAATTATTACAATTATCAGACCAAAAAGTTTCATGTATCAAAATAGATCCCTATCTAAATTATGATGCAGGAACTATGAATCCTGTAGCACACGGTGAAGTATTCGTTACAGATGATGGAGGAGAATGTGATATGGATATTGGAAATTATGAAAGATTTCTTAATCAAGATATTTCAAAAGATCACAACATAACCACTGCTCAAGTATATTCATCGGTAATAGAATCTGAACGAAAAGGGGAATATCTAGGAGCATGTGTGCAAATTATTCCTCATATTACAGATGAAATTAAAAACAGAATCAGAAAAGTTGCTGAAGATGAAAAATTAGACTTCTTAATTGTTGAATGTGGTGGAACAGTAGGAGACATAGAGTCACTCCCATTTTTGGAAGCACTAAGACAAATGAGAGTTGAAGAAGGTCCACAAGGAGTAATTTTTGTTCACGTAACATTAGCACCTTCATTAGATGTAGTTGGAGAACAGAAAACAAAACCCACCCAACATAGCGTACAAGAATTAAGAAGAATAGGTATTCAAGCAGACTTTTTAGCTGTTAGGTGTACAAAACCATTAGAAGAAAAAACTAAGAAAAAAATTGCCATGTTTACTAATGTTACAACAAAAGATGTTTTATCATGTCATGATGCAAAATCAATCTTTGAAGTTCCTCAAATGCTCTATGAACAAGGAATTATGGATTCAATATTTACAAAGTTTGGGATAGTAGGAATGGTAAACACATCAGCAAATTGGGACAAATGGAACAAAATTGCAGAAAACATGGTAAATCACGAAGAACAAAAGGTCAGAATTGCAATGGTAGGAAAATACGTTACACTAGCAGATAGTTATGTAAGCGTAAACCATGCATTAAAACACGCAGGTGCAGAAATTGGAAAAGCAGTTAAAATTGATTGGATAGATTCTGAATCAATTACAGATTTGAATCAATTATCAAATTATGATGGAATTTTAGTTCCAGGAGGATTTGGAACAAGAGGTTCAGAAGGAATCATTCAAACAGCAAATTATGCACGTGAGAAAAACATCCCATATCTAGGAATATGTTTTGGTTTTCAATTAGCTGCAATTGCATTTGGTAGAAATGTTCTAAGTTTGGAAGATGCAAACTCTACAGAAATCAATATGAATACAAAAAATCCAATTGTAGATTTACTTCCAGAACAAAAAGATGTTTCAGATATGGGAGGATCGTTAAGATTAGGAGCTAATGAAGTTATAATAAAATCAAATACTAATGCTCAAAAAATTTACAACTCTGAAAAGATCAGTAAACGTCATAGACATAGATATGAAATAAACAAAGAATACATTCCAGACTTTGAAAAAAATGGATTAATCTTTTCAGCTGATAGTGATAGTGGAAAACGAATGGAAATGTTAGAGATTCCTGAACATAAATTCTATCTAGGAGTACAATTCCATCCTGAATTTAACAGTAGACCAGGATTCCCTGAAGAAGCATTTTCAGCATTTGTTAAGGCAGCAGCAAATTAAGAATTATTCAATTTTAGAAATTTCATAAATTTTTTGTCTTGCATCTCTAATTGAGACTTTCTTTTTGACATATCCCTTTTTGAGTAAATGACTTAATGCCAATCTGACGGTTCTATCAGGAAGTAATGTTTTGTTTGCTAAATCTTTTTGAGTTAATTCACCCTCGTACTCCAATGTTTTTAATAATAATTTGGAACTAGGGGGCATACTCAATAGATCTTCGGCAAGATGGACTTTTTTTGCCAGTGCAGAAATTCCTGTTGTATCTTTTTTTAATCTAATAATTTTTGCAGGAGGAATGAATTTAGAACATTCAACAGTTTTTTTTACTTTGTATCTGTCTAATCCATCCAAGACAACTTCACAGTGTAATCTCGCAGAGATATCATCAATTTCGATAAAGCTTGAATTAGATACAATTAATGGTCTTCTTGTAACATCAAGAGAATTTACAGAGATAATTTCAAAGACAGCAGAATCTTGAAACAATATAGGTCCACCAACAGACATCGAGTATGCAGAAGAACCAATAGGAGTTGAAACTATTATGCCATCGCCATTATCATGCCATACTTCATCACCATTTACTCTCAAAGTGTGTTCCATCAACATTGCACTTTTTGATGAAAATACTGCAACGTCATTTAAAACAGGATACACATTTTTGCCGTCAATTTTAACACCAAGTCGAGGAACTTCTTCAATACTAAAATTCTGTTTTTTTAAAATTTCAACATAAGATGAAAATTCTTTTAATTCAATTTGAGCTAAAAATCCACTTGATTCACCTTCATTAATTCCCAATACAGGAGATGTTGCATCAAACGTTCTATGAAAATAATTTCTAACTCCTTTATCTCCACCTAACACAATTATGCAATCTGCAGGTTTATTTTTTGTCTTGGTAATATTGAAAGATTCAATATTAGAATCAGTTAAAATTTTTTTAATGATTTTTGATGCGGATTCAGATGTACCAGAACCATAAATTCCAATTTGCATTATTTTACAAACCTCAAATCAATAATAAAAGAATAATGCATCATAAATCTCGAAAATCAACAAGATTGTAAAAATAAGAAGCATTATTTTCAACGGCCCCCTTTTTAGGAATTTTTTGCAATCCTACATTGTTAGACTCTAGGGCAGCCTGTGCAGAACCTGCTGCAAAACAAAACGCCCACAAAAAGTCCTTTTCTTTAATCATCGTACAAGCAAATGTTGAGCAAAATATATCTCCGATTCCAGTTGTATCATGAACTTGTTTATTTGGTAATTTTAAAGAGTAAATTCTATTTTTTATCAAAATGGACACATCTGTTTTATTTGTCAAAATTACATATTCAATTCCTTTTTTTTGTAATGCAAGCATCATTTCATCATGTGAACCATCAACAATTTTTTGACCTTCTTCAGGATTAATTTTGATTGCATTTACATTTGTTAAATCAAGATCAGTTTT
>Ga0066836_10001307_pt1 | contig 12968 bp, 11 predicted proteins | sample ETNtaG_18_FD_71568 | JGI IMG/M metagenome (GOLD analysis project Ga0066836, IMG submission 71568) | Marine microbial and viral communities from oxygen minimum zone, Eastern Pacific Ocean - ETNP201302SV91 | ecosystem: Environmental > Aquatic > Marine > Oceanic | place: Pacific Ocean: Eastern...
AAATTTCTGGCGACGACATGCCACTATGGAGCGCCGCCCCGGAGCCACCGCCCGTGATTGGGGGTGAATGGGGGCGAGACAGGCGGAAAGATGACGACAAGGATTTGAAAGAGAATGAAGATGGTAAACCCTCTGCCAAGGCTACTTCACTTTGGGACGCAGCCAGAACCGGTAATACTTCCATGCTCAAGCAACTTTTGGACAAAGGGATGGATGTCAATGCCAAGGATGAGGGAGGCGGTACAGCGCTTAGTCTGGCGACCCTCGCCGGACACATCGAAGCGGTGGAGTTTCTTATTGGGAACGATGCCGATGTGAACCTTTCTGGCAATGATGGAAGCGCCCCGCTTCACGGGGCCGCTTTCCTTGGTCAAGAGGGCGCCGCAAAACTGCTCGTTGAGGCCGGGGCCAAGGTGAACGCAAGGAATAACAAGGGAGAGACTCCTATTGATTCAGGTGCTGCCGAGTGGAGCGAGGAGATTCAAGGAATCGTGCAGTTCATTTCTGCCATCGTTCAGATCAAGACTGATGTCAACAAAGTGCGTGACGGTCGGCCCAAGGTCGTCGCCTTGCTGAAGGAGAACGGCGGCAAGTCTGGCCGCGAATTGACTGGCAGCCTTGGCGGCCTTTGGGCTGACGCAAAAAACGGCGACTTGGCCAAGTTGCAGGAGGCTCTGTCCAAGGGCGCGGACGTGAACGGGCACGATGACAAGGGAATTACCCCATTGTCTTGGGCTGCGATGGCAGGCCAAACGGAAGCCGCGCAATTGCTCATCAAGAAGGGAGCCAAGATAAACGGCAAAAACAGAGATGGAGCAACGCCCCTGCATGCATCTGCTTTTTTTGGGCAGACAGAAATTGTGGAGCTGCTTATAAAGAACAAGGCAAATTTAAATCTAACCAACGGCGAAGGAGAAACCCCGCTGGATAGCGCATCCCATGGTTGGGATGAAATACAGGGTATTATGCAGATTGTTGGCGGGATGCTGCAAATGGAGGTAGACCTTGATCGCGCCAAGGCAGGTCGCCCCAAGATCGTCGATTTACTGAAGGAAAACGGTGGGCGCAGCGGTGAGGACTTTCGTTGACAAAATCCTATTTGTTTATATAATCAACATCAGGCCTTGAGAGAATTACAAGATCAACTGCAATAGTAAAAATTTATGAGTGGTAAAACATATGAAATGATTGGCGGCGACGGTGAACAATATGGACCGTTCACAATCGAACAGTTGCAGGACAATCTTTCACACGGCCGCGCCAATGCGCAGAGCCAGATCAGAGAAACGGGAACAGAAACCTGGCAACCACTTGGCCAAGTGCTCGGCAATCAATCCATCGAAAACTTCGCAGAATACAGGGAAGCCATCCTGACTGGCAACCGGCGACTGGATGTCGGGCTGGCGTTTTCACAAGGGAGTGAACTCTTCAAGGCGCACATGGGAATCCTGATCGGCAGTTTCATGCTTTTCATGCTGCTAATAGTGGCCACAGCAAGCGTTCCCCTTATTGGGTCGTGTGTGCAAATAACTTTACAGGGGCCGTTGACCGGCGGGTTATTTATCCTAATCCTTAACCTAATCCGAACCGAGACAGCATCGATTGGAGATCTCTTTGAAGGGTTCAAATCCTTCGGAGGACTTTTTTTGATAGTACTGGTTCAAACCCTAATTGTGTCGTTAGTTGTGCTCCCAGGGGTAGCCCTGATGATCGGCGGCTTTGCTATGGAAGTCGATTTGGCAGATATTGACGCCTTGTTGAGAGGGCAAAACGAGGAAGCTGTGCTGAAGGCCTTGGGAGCTGGCCTGCTGCACCCTTTAACTATTTTAGGATTTCTATCAATGATATTACTTTCCATTATCAGCTATACCCTAATTTTCTTCCCCCTGCCCCTTCTCGCTGACAGGAAGCTTGGTCTTAGCGAAGCTTTTGGGCTTGGTTTCCAAGTCTCGAAAAGAAACTTCTTTCCGATTTTAAAACTAATTATTATCGGCAGCTTGGTGGTGGTTGTCTCCTTGATCCCCTGTGGATTGGGCCTCATTTTCGCAGGCCCCTGGTTTTACGCCGTGATGGCCCAGGCCTACGAACAAATGTTTTCTCTCTCTTCTGTGGCTCTCCAGAGTGAAGAATAGCCCCCTTCCCTTCCTAGCTAAGAAACGGTACCACGATCTGGACGCCCTGCGGGCGTTCGCCATGTTGCTGGGGATAGGGTTGCACGGCTTCATGTCGTTCGTACCGTTGCCGCTACCGGTCTGGCCCGCACAGGATGTCAACCAGCACGACGGCTACCTGTTTGCGCTAAACGCCATACACGGCTTCCGATTGCAGCTCTTCTTTTTAGTCAGCGGTTTTTTCACGGCAATGATGTTCCGGCAGCGCGGACTGCGCGGACTGATCAAGCATCGGTCCAAGCGCATCCTGCTGCCGCTGCTCATCTTTACGATCGTCCTGAGTCCGATCATCATCGGGATTGGGCTTTATGCGATCAACGCCAATCGCAGCAGCAACGCGACCCTCTGGGCGGCGGCCAAGTTGGGCGATGTTGAGGCAATCAACCGGCACTTAACCAAGGGTGCCGATGCCAGCCAGCTGGACGCCGCCGGGCTCACTCCCCTTTCGTGGGCAGCACTGCTTGGCCAAGCGGAAGCAGCAGCAGCACTCATCGACGGCGGAGCGAATGTTCTCGCCACTGACTACGACGGCACCACCGCACTCCACTGTGCCGCGTTCATGGGAGAATCGGCGGTGGCCAGTCTGTTGGTCGAAAATGGAGCCGACGTCAATGCCGCCAGCAACAACGGCGACACGCCCCTCTCTGTGACGGAAACGGATGACGGAACCACCCGGTTGATTGCCGGTTTGCTCCAGATTCCAGTCGAAGAGAAAAAAATAGTTGCCGGTCGCAGCGAGATCGCCCAGTTGCTAAAAGCTAGGGGTGCGCTCCATCTCGAAGCCGTCGCAGAAGAGCCGATGGCATGGCTATACCCGCTGATTCCAGGCTTCAAACCAATTGTAGATCAACTGCCCGGCTGGGCACAATCCACCGCCGTTGTGCTGGCCATCAATTGGCTGCTCGCGATCATTCCCATCTTTCAGCACCTGTGGTTTCTCTATTACCTCGTTTTGCTGATAGCCGGTTTCGTCGTGATAACCTGGGTCGCTCGCAAGCTGAACTGGAGCCCGTTACCAGCGTGGATCGTTGATTCCCCGCTACGCCTGCTGTGGCTCGTGCCGCTGACGTTTGTCCCGCAGTTTTTCATGGTGACTGACTTCGGTCCGGACACCGCAGCGAGCCCCATCCCTTGGCCGCCCATGCTAGCCTACTATGCGGTCTTCTTTGGCTTTGGCGCGCTGTGCCACGGGCAGGAGGCGTTCGAGAAAAATATCGGTCGCCGTTGGCCGGTGTACCTCCTGCTCGCCATCCCGGCATTGCTGCTTGCGCGACATTGGTATGAGCTTCGCGGCAGTTTTTTCGTCACTAGTGAGTCGAACGAGTTATCCAGCCTGCTGCACAACAACCTGCTCTGCTCGCTATTCACCGTGCTCTATTCTTGGCTAATGATCTTTGGCTTCATCGGGCTGTTCCGCCAGTTTTTCTCCGAAGGAAACCGATGCATCCGCTACATCTCCGACTCATCATACTGGCTGTATGTGATGCATCTGCCGCCAATCATGATGCTGCAAATCTGGGTGAGCAACTGGCCCTTGCCAAGCGTAGTCAAGCTCCTCGGCATCTGCGCGGTCAGCACGGCGGCGCTGCTAATAATCTACGAGTACGCCGTCCGCTACACGTGGGTAGGCACAATGCTCAACGGAAAGAAAACCAGATGTACCCCCAACAGCTTGGGGTGAAGCATTGTATCAATCGTCCGGAGGCCCTACGCTGAACCGCGCTGTTTTTACAACACCTCTTAGCCCGCACAAAATTGGGCTTGGATTTGCCAATGAACATTTTAAGGAAATTGTGGAAAGGGACTGATATTGCCCTTGCGATGTCAGGGCTACGGCTGGATGCGGGCCGTTTTCTGCTCGCTTGGATTCCGTTGCTCGGCGTGAGCACCTGGCTGGCTTACGAAGCGAATCAATCCGGGTGGCATTTCGAATTCGCCATCGGCTCCTGGGTTTTTTACTACCTTGGCATCAGTCTGATTCTCGGCACACGAATTAAGAGGGTTATGCTCAAAAAGTTTGGTGAAAATAATGCCACTAAATTGTACGACATGATTTGCGGCCTGATGTTTTTCAATATCGGCTTAGGTGTTGCGGCAGCAGCCCTACATGCCGGTGCGACTATTCCTATGCCACCGGCCCTAAGATGGAGCCTGTTTGTCCTGCTTACTGTGGCCGGTTTTGGAATCAAGTTTTGGGCAACCTGGATCGTGGGCATAAATACTTATTATTTTCGCGATTTGTTTTTGGAAAAATCTCACGGCGAGTATACCGCTCGTGGCCCTTACAGGCGGTTGGCCAATCCAATGTACGGCGTCGGAAATTTCCATGCCTACGGCCCTGCCTTGATTATGAACTCCCTTACAGGGCTGTCGTTTGCACTAGCCTGCCATATAGGGATTTACGCATTCTACTTCATCGTCGAAAAACCATTCATCCGTCGAACATATCAATCCGACTAAGCCTTTAAAGCCTCAACCTATGCGGCGATAATAGCAGCTGTAGCCACTCGGAACACCCTCTCGCAACATAGCTTTTACGCGTGCCAGTTGTATTTGGTGGGAATAAAATCCGGGACTGCGCGTAGTTATATGTGAGTGACTGGTTTAAGGCTCAGACAAAACTTAAAGCTACAGGATACTGACCTGGAGTCGCTGTCCTATCAGGGCTTTTGTGTAGCCATGCAATTGCTCAACCATCGTGAAGATGCCATGGATGTGGTGCAGGAATCTCTGCGAAAGCTCGTGCATGGCGGCCAATTCAACGGAAAGCTTGGAACGCACCGATCCTGGTTTTTGAAGGTCGTGCGGAACGGATCGTTGGATGTTCTACGCCGACGGAAGCCACACGACCCTGAGGCCTTGGCTCATCAAGCAGACAACAATAAAAACCCCGACGTTGCAACCGAGCGGAATGAACTGGCAGTACTGCTAAAACAGGAGTTGAGTTCTATGCCGCAGGATCAACAGGAAATCATCCTGCTTCGTGATCATCAGGATTTGAGCTACGCCGAAATCGCCGATGTGCTGGCCATGCCTGCCGGCACGGTAATGAGTCGCCTGCACCGGGCTCGAAATGAACTAAGAAACCGTATGAAGAAGTATCTGCAATGAAACACGACTGCCAAGAAACCGAGCTGTTAATTTCTGGCTACCTCGATGGGGAACTGACCCAGTCCGACCGGCAGCGTGTGGATTTGATCCTGGAAGATTGCAGGCAATGCGCCGAAACCCAGCAGGAAATGAAGAAATTCCGGGAAGGTGTAGGCGATATTCCTTTCGATAAGCTCACTAAAAAAGAGAAAATGACCGTGAATAAATACGTAACAACAAACACGTGGGCAAACGTTGGGCAACTCATGTTCATTGTCCCTTTAATTCTTCTTTACGGAACCGGGGCGTTTCTTATGGTCGCCGGTGTGATCAAAAACCCAGAAGCCCCGTTATGGCTCAAGATCGGACTGCCTTCTATCATAGGGGGTCTCGGATTGATGGTTTTTACCGTGGTGCTCCAACGCATAAAAGCACACAAGACAGACAAGTATAAGGACGTCGAAATTTGATGAAACATCGACTGAAAACACTAATTGCCGGCCTGTTCTGCGCCATAACCATCGTGGCACAGGAACCCGACCCCAAACCGGCCTCCCTTACAGGCGACATCTTTACGGCGGCCCGCAAAGGCGACCTGACGGCACTACAGCAACATATAGATGCCGGGATTGATATCGAAATTCGGGATGAAAAGCATAAGTTCACTCCACTTCATCACGCTGCTTATTTTGGTCAGCTCGAAGCGGTAAAATGGCTTGTTAAAAAAGGCGCGGGCATGAATGCACGCGACAACGATGGGAGCACCCCATTGGATGTTGCTTATGCGCGAATGGAATCCGATGAGTTCGACAGCGATGCCCGAAGGGCCAAACGGGAAGTCGGCGAATACCTTGAAAGTATCGGCGCGGATAAAAACGAAGGAGCCTTCGGCGCTGTCCTCGGGCTTTTATGCTGCTTTAGTTGTCCGGCGTTGTTCGTTTTAGGCATCCTTTACGCTGCGTTCACCAAGCCCAAGCCGGAGGAGATCCCGACACCCTCAAAGCCGATCATGGTGACGACATCGCCTCAAATCGCCGGTAAAAAAGTAGTGCGTACGATCGGACTGGTTCGGGGTAATACCATTCGAGCCCGACATCTTGGGCGGGATATCATGGCTGGCCTGCGAAATCTCGTTGGGGGTGAGGTAACTGAGTATGGAAAATTATTGGCTGAAAGCCGCGAACAGGCTCTCGACAGAATGTTGGTACAGGCCGATGAACTTGGAGCCAACGCTGTTATTGGCTTGCAGTTCCAGACCTCAGTCGTGATGGAAGGCGCTGCAGAAATGATGGCCTTTGCGACAGCGGTAGTGGTGGAAGACGCTTAACCAACACAGAGACCAGAAGAAATATTGTGAGTGAAAAAAAACTAGCGGAAACGGGATCCAATATTGGTCAATTCCTGGCCATTGTCGGCTTGATCCTTGTTTACGGTGTCGGAGCCTTTTGGTTATGTCAGGAACTGATCACTGATGCGGAATTTAACCGCACCGGAGATTCGGAGGATAAGGTGCCAATGTTTATCCGCTTCGGGGTACCGACAATGATCATCGGAATTGGTATTTTGTTTTTTACGGTGCTCTTCCAGCGCCTTAAAGCCGCCAAGACCGACAAATACAGAGATGTCCAAATTTAAATATGAGTGAGACCAATAAAATGATAGTTGTCACAACGCCCACTGTTCCAGAAAAAACCGTAGTGCGTACGCTCGGCCTTGTTCGTGGTAATACCATCCGTGCCCGCCATGTGGGTAAAGACATCATGGCAGGCCTTCGGAGTATCGTCGGCGGTGAAGTCACCGAATACGCCAAGTTGCTTGCCGAAAGCCGCGAACAAGCGATCGATCGTATGACCGATCAGGCTGAAGAACTGGGTGCCAACGCCATCATTAGCCTGCAGTTTCAAACCTCGGTGATCATGAAGGGTGCCGCAGAGATGATGGCCTACGGCACTGCCGTCGTTGTGGAGTAAAGGCGCTTGGCCCAAGCGCTACTTCTTCTTCGCACCGCCCTTGGGCAGAACATGCATCATACCGCGCATCAGTAGCGCGTGGCCGGGGAATGTACAGACGTACGGGTAATCCCCCGGCGCCGGTGCGGTGAAGCTGATGACCGATTTCTGCTCATAGTCGATCATCGTCGAGCCCCACAAAATTTTTGGTGTGTCGGGGCGCCACTGTTTTTTGAAGCCGTCATTCGCAAGCAAGATCGCAAGGTTGGCCACCTCATCAGCTGTTCCCGGCTTGACGATGAGCAGGTTGTGCGGCGGGAAGTCGTTGTTCATGAAGGTCAACACCACCGGGGTTCCTGTCTCGACACTGAACTCCTTTTTGTCATAGAGCATCTTGTCCTGCACTGTGCTGATAGTGATACGAAACGGCTTTTCGCGCTTGGCTCCGCTCACTGCCATGTTGAGGGAGTAGAAGCCGGTGCGTGCCGTGACATAGAGCGTCTTCAGGGCTTTGCCCCCGAACACGACATTTGCCGGACTCTGTGGGAATTTAAGGTCTGCAATCTGATCACCTTCCGGGCTAAACACTTTCACGCTACCAGAGGTGAGGTACACGTTGCCATGTTGGTCAAGCGTCATGCCATCTGAGCCGCTTTCACAAAACAATTTCCGGTCCTTTAGCGTGCCGTCAGACTGGATAGCGTAACGGTATATTTTTTTATCACCGATATCGGCAATGTAGAGTGTTGAGTCGTCCGGCGTGCCGACGAGTCCATTCGGGCGCTTGAAACCGTCGGCTACACGGATCACATCACCGCCGGGAGGGATATAGTAAACATGCTCCCCGTCCTGCGTATGCTCAGTGTTGCCGTAGTTCGGGTCTGAGAAATAAACCCCCCCCTTGCCATCAATCCATAGGTCATTCGGCTTGTTGAACTTGTTACCATCGTATCGCTTCGCAAGTGAGTTGGAATCGCTACCGTCAGGGGTGTAGGCCGAGACGCGCTTGCCCAAGCCCTGGCAGGCATAAAGGCTGCCATCCTCAGCGAAGAATAGGCCGTTGGCCCCGTTGGTATCCTCAGCAAATATAGAAAGTTTCCTGTCGGCGACCGACCATTTATGGATCCGGTTGTTCGGGATGTCGGTGAAGTATACATCGCCATTGGCCGCCGCAGCCGGCCCCTCGGTGAACTTGAATCCCTCGGCCAGCTTGACCGGCTCTGCACCGGACATAACGAGTTCCGATGCGCTGCCCACGATTGGCCAAACAGCAACCGCTACAAACAACAGGGTGAATAGGCGGATCGTGTTCCTCATAGAAAGACTCATCCGCTTGGCTTAAAGATTATTATCCCAGAACTGCTTAACAGTCTTGGCTGAGATGCGGGCGTTTTCCACGGGTGAATTCAGCACTTGATCCAACAACGCTTCGTTTTTTGTGTCATTACGCTGGTAAAGCCACAGTGCCTCAAGAAAGTGGTGCGCGTCCTCCTTGGCCTTGGGATCAAACTGTTTGACCCACTTTTCCGTGGCGGCGAGCACTTTATCGCTTGGGTGTTCGCTTAACTCTACGCGGGCTCGTTGCCGGATGCCGTTGATCGGATGCTTAAGCAAATCAAGCAATTTTTTGATTGATTGACCGTCGACCTTAACGTGTTTGGACAGCGGTCGCCCCTCGTAGGTCACGCGGTAAATACGGCCATGAGTCTTGTTACGATTTGGATCTCGGACGTTGTGCTGCATGTGGCCGACAATCACATTTTGCCAATCCGAAACATAGAGAGCGCCGTCGCCACCAATCTCGAAGTCGGTCGGTCGCAGGTTGCGGTCAGCTGAAACGAGTAAGTCCTCGGTCTCGGTCCCCCAGACATCCCCTTCGTCATCGTAAGCAAGAGTGTACTGCTTGATTCCTAGGAAACCGATAGCATTACAAATCAAGAAGTTACCGTTGTTTTCTTCAGGGAAATGGTCACTTGAGAGAATCCCGCTGGAGCAGACCGGGCGAACGGTTTTTTTCAGCAGTTCCTGCATCTTGAATTTTCCTTTGCCGTCGGGACGCACCTGCCATGCGCGGCCACCGGTGCCGTCCGTTGCGAAATGATAGCCCCAGTAGTCGAAGCTGATGCCATGTGGATTTGGGCTGTTGTTGGCGTGGTGCGAAAACTTGAACGTGCGCGGGTTGAAGCGGTACATCGCCGATGCGGTATCACGCTGCGGCCCCTGCCACGGGGTCTCCACGTTGCTGACGTGGAACACACCGCGCTGGTAGTAAATGTAGCCGCCTGGCCCGTAAACGATGTTGTTGGCAGCGTGATGCGTGTCGGCGGAGTCGAGGCCGTGGAGCAGGCGCTCCTTCACGTCTGCTTTGTCATCTCCGTCGGTGTCCTTGAGGTAAATCAGATCCGGACAACTGGCGACGATGACGCCTCCGTTCCAGAACTCGAAGCCAGTCGGGTTGTGCACGCGCGCAAATGTGATCATCTTGTCGGCCACGCCGTCGCGATCCTTGTCTGGCAGAATGACGAGCGAATCCTGCATCTGCTTGTTGGCGCCGTTCTTGATCGGCTCCCACTTAGGATAGTTAGGCCAGACGGCAGCCCAGAGGCGGCCCTTGGTATCGACCCCCATCTGCACCGGGTTGATCATGTTGTCGAACATTTCCTCGGAGGCGAAGATATTGGCTTTCATATTCGGCGCGAGCTTGAGCTTGGCGAGTGTCTCCTCCGGCTTGTCGTATTTTACGGAACCCTCCTTGTTGGCATTGCTGCTTTTTGAGCCGCCGCCGACATTGGAAACCACCTTAACAGGAGACGGCACATTACTGTCGTCTGCTTTGATGGATTTGCCGTTGGCAGCAGCGTGAATGACCTTGTCTCGATTGGAAGCCATGACATCGATCATTTTCAATTCTTGTTGCAACACTTCGCGGTTGGTTTGGCCGGCGACGAAGCGCAAGCTAGAGCGGCCACCCCAGACGTCGTTGCCGTCGGTGGCACGGTAGCGGTTGTACCAGTGCCAATTCTTGTCGAGCACGGCATCCCGAATCCTAGCCAGCTTGCGGCCACTGGCTCTCGGAGATTTACCAAACAGGCTTTTGTGGATGCCCCGTGCAAGTTGGTTGTTACCTTTGCTGGTCAAGTGGATGCCGTTGATCGTCAGCGGTAATTTGCTGCGTTCGTTGAGATCTTGAGAAAGGTGAAACAAATCGACAAATTCCACTCCTTTTTCATTGGCAACCTGACGGGTAACCTCAGCGTACTTAGCCAGGCGCTCGTTGTTGGCAGAACCGTCCGGCAGATTAGCCTGACCAAGGTTCTCATGGGCAATCGGCGAGAAGAGCACGATGGTCGGGGCTCCCTTATCATTGTATTTCTTGCCATTTGTTTCATCTATCCACTTGGTCAAGTCAGCGCGGTATGCGTCCGGGCTGTTGTCGAACGACTCGTTGTAACCCCAGAACGCAAGGATCACGTCCGCCTTGGAAATCTCGAGATACGCGTCGGCGCTCGGGAATCCGCTGTTGCGCGGCCGGTTGTTCACTTTGTCACCGCCGAAGCCGTGATTGCGGAACACCAGTTCCTTGTCGGGCATAGCGGCTTGCGCGTAGCTCTCGAGCCAGCCGTGGTGCTGCATACGCTCCGCGAGCGCGTTGCCGATGAGGACGACATGATCGCCCTTGTTTAACTCAAGCGCTTGGCTCGTCGTCATGCCAAGCACGGCCGCCGCAGCCAAGCCGATCAGCCGGATTCTACTGGTATGGATTTGAAGGTTCATCATCTCTAAAAATGTTATTCAGTATATTCTCGCTGGTAAAACGCAGGAACGTCCCCATCCGCCTCAGGGAGACAGACGCCCATGCCGTTAAAACATTCAAACGGGGCGGGAGTGTTACCAGCCATCTCCCGTGGAGTAAACTGCGAAAAACGTCCCTAAATTCACCCAAACACCCGCCGGAAAAGGTCGATGCTCTTGGCCACGCCTTCGTCAGCCGGGGCTTTGCCCTCGAACTCCAGCGACACGTAGCCGGTGTAGTTCACGCTCCGCAGAATCCTGGCCACTCGCTCGTAATCGAGATCCAGCGTGTACCACTCGCCGCCGCCGTAGTAGGTCTTGGCCTGAACAAAGTCCGCCTTGGGGGCAATCTTCTCCAGCTTGGTGTACGGATTCTCGAGGAAGTTGCCGGTGTCCATCAGCAACCCAAGCCACGGTGAGTCGATGGCGTTGACGATGCGCAGCAGCCCCTCCGGCGAACGGGTGAGGCCCCAGTGGTTTTCCAGCGCAAGCATCACGCCGCACTCGGCGGCCTTGGGCAGGCATTTCTCGATCGAGTCAATGCACCACTTGAATCCCTCGTCCAACGTGTGGCCCGGCAGCAACGGCTCCTTGCCGCGCAGCTCCATCAGCTTGTTGAACGACTTCACCGTGCCCCAGCGGCCGGAGTTGAGTCGGATGCACGGGATGCCCATGCGGTACGCCAAGTCGATGCACTTCTTCGTGTGCTCAATGTGTTTGTCGCGCACAGCGGGATCGGGATCGACAAAGTCCTGGTGAATCGACAGGCAGATCAAGTCGACGCCGTTCGTGAACGCGTGCCGCTTGAGCTTCTGCAAATAGCCGTTGTCCTCCGAGTCCATCTGCCGGTGGAGGATGTCCACCCCCTCGACACCAAGCCGTGCCGTCTTGTCGATCACCGTCTCGATGGACACCTTCGGGTCGCGGAAATGCCAGTACGAATAGGACGAAATGCCGAGCTTGATGCGCTTGGCTGATGGCGCGGCGGCAGTGGCCAAGCGCGGGAAGCCGGCGGTGCCTGCCACGGCGCCAAGCGCGGCGGCCGTTCCGATGAAATTTCTGCGGTTGAGAGCAGTCGATGATTTGTTCACGGGCGGCAAGTATTACGATGCCCTTGGCCAATGTCGAGGCCACTTGGCCAAGCGGCAGGCTTGACGCGGCCAAGGGGCAAACCTATTCTCCCGCCGCTCTGGCAGAGCCGATTCCCGGTGACCAAAACCCCAAAATTTTAACGAAATATTCCTGTGGAAGTAACCATTACAGACCTGTCCCCGTGCAAGAAACAGCTCCGCATCGAGATCGACGCCGAGACCGTCAACGCCAAGTTTGACGCCGTGGCTAAGGACTTCCGACGGCACGCCCATCTGCCTGGTTTCCGGCCCGGCAAGGCGCCGTTGGCCAACGTCATGCGCTCCTACGGTGACAAGATCGGAGAGGAAGCCAAGCGTACCCTCATGTCTGACAGTTATACCAAGGCTCTTAAAGAGAACGAGCTCCGCCCAGTGATTATGCCTGAAGTCGAGGAGTTGCAGTTTGGCCACGGCAAACCGTTCCAATACCTTGCCACACTCGAAGTCACCCCTGCCTTCGAAATGCCGGAGTACATCGGTATAGAAGTCGAGAAGGAGCGCCGCTCCGTCAACGATGCGGACATCGCCAAGGCGCTGGATACCCTGTGTGAGCAGCGAGTCAGCTACACAGACATGGATCGCCCCGCCGTGGAGGAAGATTTTATTGTGGTCAACTTCACTGGCACAATTGATGACAAGCCGATCACCGATCTCATCAAGGTTGCCCGTGGCCTAACTGAACAGAAAAACTTCTGGCTTCACAAGACACAAAACCCGCTGATCCCCGGCACTGTCGAGGCCCTAATCGGATCAAGCAAAGGCGACAAAAAAACCGTCACTGTCACAATCCCTGACGATTTTGTCTACGAGGAGATTGTCGGCAAAGAAGCTAAATA
>Ga0066836_10001314_pt1 | contig 12952 bp, 10 predicted proteins | sample ETNtaG_18_FD_71568 | JGI IMG/M metagenome (GOLD analysis project Ga0066836, IMG submission 71568) | Marine microbial and viral communities from oxygen minimum zone, Eastern Pacific Ocean - ETNP201302SV91 | ecosystem: Environmental > Aquatic > Marine > Oceanic | place: Pacific Ocean: Eastern...
TATTAGAACTATAGTTTCGTCCTCAACTTATCAGCAATCCTCTGTAATGCGGAATGATCTTCAAACCGTTGATCCTGATAATCGCTGGCTTGCGCGACAAAACAGATTCCGTTTAAGGGCGGAAGGGGTGCGTGATGTCCAGCTATATGCTGCAGGATTACTAAGTCTTCGTAAATATGGGCCTAGTATAAAACCTCCTTTGCCGTCTGACATTGCCGCCCTAGGTTATGCTAACTCTGTTCAGTGGAAAGCCAGCACTGGGGAAAATAAATACCGTCGTGGAATTTATATTCATGCCCAACGCACAGTGCCATATCCTATGCTTGCCACTTTTGATGCTAATGACACTTCGGTTGCTTGCATGCGTCGTGAAAACTCTAATACCCCTCTGCAGGCTTTGACCTTATTGAATGATCCGGTATTTTTTGAATCGGCTCAAGCTCTCGGGAGATTAATGAGTGAGCAAATTGGCAGTCTCCGGCATCAGATAAAATATGGTTTTGAGCGTTGTGTCTCTCGTCCAGTCACTAATAGGGAAATTGATCGCTTAATTAAGTTTTACAAAGATCAGGAGAAACTAATCATTGCGGCCCCGCAGAGTGAAAGAAAAATCACTGGTAAGAACGAAGCCACCCCACAATTAGCTGCATTTACTTCACTCGCTAGAGTAATACTCAACCTTGATGAAACTGTCACCCGTGAGTAGCGCCAATTTGTCTCGTTTAGTGCTCTCGCATTGACGGGAATCGGGGGGATTGGAATACTGAGAATTACTGTGCTCAAGGCCCCTCCGGTTAGAATCTTACATGTTGATGGCGATACTTTTTTTGCCAGTTGTGAAGTGGCTATGGATGCTTCTCTTTCAGGTCGGCCAGTATGGGTTGGTGGTGGTCGAACTGGTGATGGTATTGTGATCGCAGCTAACCGTTTGGCTAAGCGCTATGGCATTAATACGGGCACAGCCTGTTTTGAGGCTAAGCGTCTTTGTCCACATGGAGTTCTAGCCCGTCCTAATTATGATGATTATCGTCGTATATCACGTGACATGTTTCGTGTTATGGAACGTTACACTCCGACTTTGTTGCCAGCATCGATTGATGAGGGCTTTCTTGATCTTACAGGGATGGAGCGCTTTGTTTGGCGTAACCGAACCGCGGCGTGCTATGTAAATAGATTACGAGCAGAAATCGAACGCACAATTGGTGTTCCAGTCTCCGCTGGATTGGGTTCGTCGATGTGGGCAGCTAAACTCGCTACCAGTGCAGTTAAGCCGGGGTTTTGCGAAATTCCAGTTGGGTGTGAACGAGAGTTTCTTTCTGAGCGTTTGTTGAGCGAACTGGCAGGTTGTGGTAGACGCCGTGAACGAGCGCTTGCAGCACTCGGCGCACATACTTTTGACGATGTTGCTCGCATGTCTTCGATTCTTTTGCGTAAGCGGTTTGGTATCTGGGGACATCAATTGTGGCTGTTTTCTAGAGGTGAGTGGGTTGAGCCTGTTGAGGTTAAGAAGCAATGCCGCACTACAATTTCCAGTAGTACTACACTCCCGGTTGATGAGCCGGATTATGCTGCTGGATTAATTTTTTTACTGAGTGAGGCTTCGCGGTTGATCGGTCAAATTCGCCGTGAAGGGTTACAAGCACGAGAACTGTTTGTTAGTGTTCGCTTTAACGACTTTCAGCGTGTTGGTTGTAAGCATCGGTTTCAGCATCCACAATTTCGAAATACTGTTATTAATGACATCATGGAAAAGCTTTATTGGAAAGCAATGTTAGGTGGTAAAAAATCAATCCGTCAAATTTGCCTTGGTTTTTCGAATTTACAGAAACTCGAAGCTCAACCTATGCTTTGGGGTAGTACGGACGCCGAACGATGGAATGCAATCGATTATGCATTTCAGCATCTTGAGGATCGGTTCGGTAAAAATGCCATAATGACGGGTGCTCAGTTTGCGCTAAAGGTCCAGAATGGTTCTTTTGGGATATCGCGAGCTAAGTGCCCGTTTGGTCTGCATGAAGCCAACCCAGCTGGCCCTATTAGACTTGATTCAAAAAAAGCCAATCGCTTCCTCAAAAATATGTAGTGTATGGATGCGCTTGAAGGCTAGAAAGGGAATCAGGATCGGGTGCGAACGTGACTATATTTGCCGTTTCGACGGGTTCGAGTTTCCTGAAAACGTGGGCTATAGATCGTTTTGCTATTGGCTTGTGATAGATACATGCTCATCAGTCGTGATTGATTAAGGGGAGGCCTCCGGGTTGATAATAACCGGCTACATGCTGAAACCAATGTGTAGAATATTCTCCTCACAAGCAAAGGGTCGAAAACGACTGACCCAGTGTAGGCTATGACTGTTATGTTTCCAAACTGAAAGTATTCACAACTTTTTATTTTTATTCACAATTATGTGTTAATTGAGAATAAGTGGTTAATATTACAGTAGAGATTATACGAATAATTTGTGAAAAACCGTTATGATTAGCTGCTTACAATTGAAGCGCCAGATGAGGTGCCAATGCGAGTCGCACCCGCTGCGATCATTGCTCTGGCGGTTTCGGCGTCGCGGATTCCTCCTGAAGCCTTGACTCCGCAGAATTGTCCGACAGTTTCTCGCATTAATTTGACATGTTCAATCGTTGCCCCGCCAGGTCCAAACCCGGAGTTAGTTTTAACGAAGTGGGCTTCAGCTTGAACAGCAATTTTGCAGGCAGTAGCAATTTGCTCATCATTGAAATAACCGGTTTCAATAATAATTTTTACACGCCGATCATCTGCAGCATCGATGACATCTCGAATTTCACGGCTAATAGCTCGATGATCTCCATCGAGAAATTTGCCAATATTCATCATTAGGTCAATTTCATGTGCCCCATTATCGATTGCTACCTCGGTTTCATACCGCTTGGCATCTGAATCAGTTGCTCCAGATGGAAAACCGACGACTGTAGCAATTGAAACATTGGAGTCGCCTAAATGATTCCAAGCATTTTGGACCCAGCAGCCGCTAATACAAACTGCAAAAAGTTCGTTTACAACGGCTTCCGTGCAGAGTTTTTCGATATCCCGAGCAGTGGCATCCGCTCGTAACAAGGTATGATCGATATATCTGTTGAGTGGCGCTTCTGCTTGATCGGCCATGAATTAATTTGAGAGAAGTTCTTTAACCATATCTCGCTCTTCCTTTAGCTCATTTACTGTAGCATCAAGTTTACCTTGGCTAAAGGCGTTTAACTGTACTCCTTGTACGATGTCTAGTTGGCCTCCGACATTTCGGGTTGGAAAGGATGAGATTAGCCCTTTTTCAACTCCGTAACTGCCATCTGAGCAAAGACAGAGACTGTGGTAGTCTCCCCCCGGGGTTGGGTTTACTGCAGATACAACTGAGTCTACCACCGCATTTGCTGCACTAGCAGCGCTGGAAGCACCTCTAGCCTTGATAATAGCAGCGCCTCGCTGTTGGACTGTCTTAAGAAAATCACCTTCGAGCCATTCCTGATCCTTAATCACATTTGTGGCGGCTTCGCCATTAATCTTGGCATTCGTAAAATCTGGGTACTGTGTTGCAGAGTGATTGCCCCAAACAGACATGTTGGTTACAGCCGTAACATCGACACCTGCTTTTTGAGCTAATTGAGACTTTGCACGGTTTTCGTCTAGCCGTGTCATGGCGAACCAGCGATCGCGCGGAACATCTGGCGCATTGTTCATGGCGATGAGACAGTTTGTGTTGCATGGATTACCAACAACTAGCGTTTGAATATCGCTTGAGGCGTTATTTTGTATTGCTTGGCCTTGGCCAATAAAAATTTTGCCATTAATACCAAGTAGATCTCCACGCTCCATGCCTTGCTTACGAGGCACACTGCCTACAAGTAGTGCCCAGTTAACACCATTAAAACCATTATTCAGATCAGAAGTGGCCACTGTGCCTTTTAGTAATGGGAAAGCGCAGTCGTCCAGCTCCATAGCAACGCCCTCAAGCGCTGGTAGCGCTTGCTCAATTTCGATCATGTGGATAATTACCGGCTGGTTTGGGCCGAACATCTGGCCGGAGGCAATGCGAAATAATAACGCGTAACCGATTTGGCCGGCTGCTCCAGTTACTGCAACACGAATAGGTTCTTTACTCATTATAAAAAGCGGGGGTGAGTATGGATTTTACTAACGTTTACCACAAGTTTTTACGTTTAACCAAGTCGGTCATTGGTTAGGTGGTGGCGGTTTGTTCCATCTTCAAAAGATGAATATAGACGATCTTGTTCTTGATGTGTGCTCAATATCCGTTCTCCTTGAGAGTGAATTGGAGCTTCGAAGCTGAAATACGAAAGCAGCAATTTCCATAATTGGATTAGCTCTTAAATAGGGAGATTTACGTCAAGTTCTCCTATTTGATTCTACCGCTAACTAAGGATTCTACAACTGCTGGGTCGGCTAGTGTACTTGTGTCACCCATGCTTTCTGTATCACCTTCAGCGATCTTGCGTAGGATTCTTCTCATTATTTTCCCGCTTCTAGTCTTGGGGAGCCCTGAAGTAAATTGGATTTTTTCTGGCGAAGCGTGAGGGCCAATATCCGCACGAACTTGTTTAATAATTTCACTTGTTAATGTTTCGGTAATTTCTTTTCCAGTTTTGAGAGTAACAAAGGCGTATATGGCGTTACCTTTAATATCATGCGGGTAGCCAACGACGGCGGCTTCTGCAACGGATTGATGGCCGCCAATTGCTCCTTCAATTTCTGCTGTTCCAAGGTTGTGGCCGCTTACAATAATGACGTCGTCCACTCGTCCAGTAATCCAATAGTATCCGTCCTCATCGCGTCGGCAACCGTCACCACTAAAATACTTTCCTGGAAACCGTGTAAAATAGGTGTCTATAAATCGCTGATGATCACCATAGACCGTTCGCATTTGTCCTGGCCAAGTTTCGAGCATGCATAGATTTCCGGATACCCCATTTCCGTCTATTATGTTACCTTCGTCATCTACCAGTGCTGGTTTAACGCCAAAAAAGGGTAGGGTGGCTGAACCTGGTTTTGTAGGAGTTGCACCGGGTAATGGTGAGATAAGTATGCCGCCAGTTTCGGTTTGCCACCATGTATCCACAATTGGGCATTTCTTTTTGCCGATTACATCATGATACCATGTCCATTCAGGAGTTTTAATCGGTTCGCCTACGGTGCCCAGAAGGCGAAGAGTAGAAAGATCATGTGCTTTTGGCCAAGTGTCGCCTTCCTTCATCAGTGCGCGTAGTGCAGTGGGAGCAGTGTAGAAAATATTCACTTTGTGTTTATCTACAATTTGCCAGAATCTGCCAAAGTCTGGATAATTGGGCACACCCTCATACATCATTGTGATAGCGCGATTTGCCATTGGGCCATAGACAATATAAGTATGCCCAGTGATCCAGCCGATGTCGGCGGTGCACCAGTAGACATCACCAGGATGATAATCAAAGATGTAGTGATGCGTTGTAGCTGCATAGGTTAGGTAGCCACCAGTGGTGTGCATTACGCCTTTTGGTTTTCCTGTGCTTCCAGAAGTGTATAGTATGAATAATGGATCGTCTGCATCCATAGGCTCGGCCGGGCAGATTGGTTCGGCGGCATCAAGGGATTCATGCCACCATATGTCGCGATCATCTCTCATTTCAATTTCAGAGCCTGTGCGTTTAACTACGATGATTTTCTCAATAGATGGTGTGCTTTCCACTGCCTTGTCAGCGTTGGCTTTCATGGGAATATCGAGTTTGGTGCCGCGTACTCCGGTGTCTTGTGTGATGATAGCCTTGCACTCGGAGTCGTTAATACGAGTGACGAGGCTATCTGCACTAAATGCTCCAAATACGATTGAGTGTACTGCGCCGATACGCGCACAAGCTAGCATTGCGATGGAAAGTTCAGGAATCATTTGCATGTAAATGCAGATGCGATCACCTTTTTGGATGCCTATATTTTTCAGCGCGTTCGCTGCTTTTTGAACTTCGTATTGAAGTTGACTATACGTATAGGTGCGGCTTTCGTTTGGATCGTTTCCTTCCCAAATTAGTGCAGATTCTTCGCCGTGACCATCTTCTACATGCCGATCAACACAATTGTAGCATGCGTTGATTTTGCCGTCGACGAACCACTTAATCTCAGCTTTATGATAGTCCCATTCGCGGAGCTTGTTCCACTTTTCAAACCAATGAAGCCGTTCGGCGTGTTCACTCCAGAATTCCTCTGGATCGTTAATCGATCGGTTGTAGATTCTTCTGTATTCTTCTAGAGATGAAATATGCGCGTTGGCTGAAGCTTCAGCGCTTGGTGGGTAGACGTTGGTTTTGGAGTCGTCGCTCATTGTTACGTGGACAGCAAGTTTTATGCATGCTAATGCCTGCGGTCAACGTCGTAGCTTGCGATCGTAAAATTGAAAATCCTTAGGAGGTCGAATAGGCATGCTTAGCCCTCCCATTTCACCGAGTTCATTAAATAATTGTTTTTTAAGATTACTAGCTAACTCGTTGAATGCTGGAATCCGGATTAAGTTGTGCCGTTCATGAGGGTCGGTCTGTAAATCGTATAGGCCGTTCTTATCCCATATTCCATGATAATATATATATTTGTAACGATTAGTTCGGATAGCCAATGTTGTTGGTGTAGCAGGAAAATTCCACTCCCAGTGGTACTCGTACAGTAAATGTTTGCGCCAATTAGACAGTGTTTTTCCAAGAAGTTGCGGAAGAAATGACCGTCCTGCCATTTCTGGAGTGTCTTTTGTTTTTTGAACATTCATAGCATCTAGGACGGTTTGAGCTATATCAAGATTTAGCACCATTTCACTAATTTTTGTTCCTGGTTTTATACGGCCAGGCGCGTAGGCTAGCATGGGAATACGGATAGATTCTTCAAAAGCATCACGCTTGTCATAAAAGCCGTGTTCGCCTAGAGCAAAACCGTTGTCTCCTAGATATAGAACGAGTGTGTCCTTAGCTAGGCCTGACTCATCAAGATAGTTTAAGATCCGACCAACATTTTCGTCTAGTCCGTGAATGGTTTCTGAAAAACGTCTGTATAATTCAGGGAAAGAGGGTACTGGGTCATTGTCTAGTGGTCCTGTCTCCATATGGTCGATGCCATGTATTCCATATCTACGTTCACGTATCCAGTTAGATTGTGTCTCATAATTTCTCTCGGTTAGCGACATGGTTTGTGGAAATGGTACTTTGAATTTGTCATAGCGGCCATGATGTCGTTTAGCTGGCTGAAATGGATAGTGCACGGCTTTATAGCCGACCTGCAGGAAGAATCTTTTTTTGCCGATTTTATTTAAATAATTAAGTGCAAGATCAGTAGTAATATCCGCGTTATATCCATCGAACTTCTTTTTGTTTCCATTGATATTGAATTCCGGATTGAAGTAAACTCCTTGACCTTTAAAACTAGCCCAGTGATCAAAACCTTTACGAGGCGCATCGTTGTCATGGCCCATATGCCATTTTCCGATATATGCTGTTAGAATACCTGCTTCCTGAAGATACTCAGGAAAAAATCGAGTTCCATTTGGTACAGCGCGTTGATTATCTACTACCTTATGCTGATGCATATATTGGCCAGTTAAAATAGTTGCGCGGCTAGGAGAACAAAGAGAGGTAGTTACAAATGCATTTTCCATGTGGGCCCCTTTTTGAGACATGCGATCGAAATTAGGTGTCTCTAGAAAGTCGGGGCCATCTTTGTGAAATCCAAGAAAATCAAACCGATGATCATCACTCAGAATAAGAACGACATTTTTGAAGTTTTCATTGGTCGATGTTACCTGTCCGAATGTAGTTATAACGAAAACTAATAGTCCAAGTGAAAGGCTAGTGATTTTTTTTTTAGTCAAGGTGTGCATAGCGATATTCTACTTGTTTGCTTCATTATTTAAAACTTGTATTGTGTTAAAGTTGCATTGGGTTGCCTGCTAAAGAGGCTTATCGTATTCTATTCCGCATGCCTTGAATTGGGCATTTTGAATATGCTCGAATTAGAGGGACTAACAGTCGTTGTTGATCGGGTAATTTACCAGCCTGACATATCTACCCCAGAGGACCGTCCACATTGTTTCGCTTATTTTATTACAATCCACAATAACTCAAAGAAAACGATTACCATCAAAGGGAGAAAATGGGTTGTGGATGAGGCTGATGGTAAAAAATCCGTGGTTGAAGGGGATGGGGTAGTGGGTTTATATCCCAAGTTGAAACCTGGAGAGACCTTTGATTATCACAGTTTCCATTTGTTTGGCGGGCCATGGGCTGTGGCTAATGGTAGTTACATAGGGGTGGACGACTACGGTCAGACCGTGGTGACTCGGATTCCTGAATTTCGAATGGAAGTGCCTATCTAATTTAGTTGAAGGCTTTGCCTGTGGGCCGTTATTGAGGCCACTGACCCTGTGTAATTGGAACTGTTTTCAGTTTAGAGGGATCAACGACAACGTGCTTAATATTTGTACGGTTATGTGTATAGGTAATATGAACGTTACCATCGCTAGTTTGGATGACTGCTGGATATGAGTATTCACCTGGCTGATTTTCAAGTACTAGAGCGGCCTCCCACTCTTGTCCGTCTTTTGATATAGCTACATTTAGAGGAGATCGCCCTTTAAGAGTGTGGTTGTAGACAAGCAATGCACGACCATCGGCTAATACAGTTCCATCGGCACCTGCATTTGGATTTGGAAGTTGAGAACGGCGCATTCGTGACCACTTTTTCCCACCATTAGTGCTCCAGCATTCGGTAAGACGGCCTGATTTAGAACGGCAAAGAGCCTGTATGGATCCGTCGGGATATTTAAGAAGGGTGGGTTGAATAGCAGCAAAATCTAGTGATGAGTTAAGGGGCTTGCTTTTGCTCCAGTAACGGTTTTGCACAAAGCGTTCAATTTGTACGTACCACCCTGAATCTTCAAGGCTTGAGCCACAAAGTATCATGCGATTAGAAAGTTCAATTGGTTTATTTTTAACCGGGCCGACATAGCCGTTGGGAAGCCGTATAGGCTTTTTCCAAGTTTTACCCTCGTCATCAGAACGTTTCATCATGCCCCACCAACGGCTTGGTGATGGGCCAACTTTGTAAAACAAAATAAGTGAGCCAGTGGATTGCCTAAATAAAACAGGGTTCCAACATGGTTGCTGAGTTCGATTAGATGTATTGATACCGTCGGCTACTGCCAAAGGTTTAGACCAGCCATCTCCCTCATTACGAGAAAGCCAGATAACTACGTCTCTTGCCCCTTCTTCGGTTCCTCCGAACCAAGCCGTGGCTAGGCCTCCTTCAATTTCTTCGATTGTTGATGCATGCACGCCGGCGACAGGCATTTTTTCAGCGATCATTTCACTACCGTATATGCCGGGCTGATTATCGAGAGGGTTGGTAATATTGATATCAACGGTTGACGATTCATCGCTTGCGCTGATGATTTCCACTTTTTCCGTATTATCTTGGGCTATTAAAAGTCCCTGTGATGTTACAAACACAGCCAGAATGGTTAAGTTCTTAGCTAAGGTTGATATGTTTCGAATCATGTCTGGTTATTGAGACGTTTGGAGGTCGGATTTGTTCAAGACACCAAACCTCCATGCATAGCGGTACATGCTGCCGAATCGTGAGCCAAGGTCAATTCATAAAAGCTTGTTTTAGGATAAAATTTAAAAAAGTTGGCCAAAGGCGGGTGCTCAAGCCAGAATGCGCCGCCTTTTGTCACGATGAGTACAGGTAAAAACAAATGCAACCGCGTAAGTCGAGACTTGGTCGTGCAGAATAAACTAGGATTACATGCGAGGCCTGCATCGATGTTCGTTAAGTTGGCTACCAAGTTTGAGAGTGAAATTTTCGTCATAAAAGACGGAGAAGAAGTGAATGGCAAAAGCATTATGGGTCTAATGATGCTTGCGGCTGGTCCGGGTACATCACTTACTATTTGCGCTGAGGGTGACGATGCTAAACAAGCCCTCGACGAGTTGGAGAAGCTTGTGAGTCGTAATTTCGAGGAGGAATAAGAATTTTATACAATGTCTAATAGTGATTTTGATATTAAATATGTAGCCAACTTAGCTCGAATCAAACTTACCTCTGATCAGGAAGCCCGTTTAGGATCACAGCTAGGTGGTATTTTGGGTTATGTGAAAAAGCTAGAAGAGCTCGATATAAGTAATGTGGAGCCAATGGCCCATGCGGTTCCTCTTCACAATGTGATGCGAGCAGACCAAGTACAGCCTTCAATCACAAATGAGGAAGCTTTAGCTAATGCTCCAAAAAAAGCGAATGGCTTGTTTGTGGTGCCAAAAATCATCGAATGATTTTACACGAGCTTACTATTGATGAACTGACTGCAAAGTTGGCTTCAAAGGAGGTTTCATCTCGTGAGGCGATGCAGGCCTGCCTTGATAGAATCGATGCGGTCGATGATAGAATCAATGCGTTTATAAGTCTTGATCGTGAGGATGCACTAGTTCAAGCGGAAGCTGCTGATGCTGCTTTAGCGCAGGATGCTAGTCACAATGAACAGCCATTACTTGGTGTTCCTATTTCACTGAAGGATATTTTTTGTGTTAAGAACCAACCAGCGAATTGTGCATCGAAAATTCTTGGTGATTTTCGGTCGCCATATGATGGGTCAGTTGTTCAAAAATTAAAACAAGCTGGGGCGGTGATCTTTGGTCGGGTGAATATGGATGAGTTTGCGATGGGTAGTTCGACTGAGAACTCGGCATTTGGTCGGACGTGTAATCCTTGGGATCTGGATCGAGTGCCAGGCGGCTCAAGTGGCGGTTGTGCCGCGTCGGTCGTTGCGCAGGAATGTTTTGGTAGTATTGGGACAGACACAGGGGGATCAATTCGTCAGCCGTCTGCATTGTGTGGCTGTGTAGGTATTAAACCAACTTACGGACGTGTCTCTCGTTTTGGTGTTATCGCATTTGCTTCGTCGCTAGATCAAGTTGGTCCAATGGCTAGGAATGTGCGTGACTCAGCCACTTTGTTGGGAGCCATCGCTGGTCATGATCCGAAGGATTCAACGAGTGTGCCGACCGAGGTGCCAGATTACGTTGGAGGACTTGATGTGAACCTAGACGGAGTTAAGCTTGGTTTGCCAAAGGAATTTCTTGGTGCCGGTATCGATCCTGAAGTGCAATCTGTATTTGAGACTGCTGTGAAACAATATGAGGCTTTGGGGGCTGAGATTCAGGAAGTTAGCCTGCCTCACACTGAATATGGCGTGGCAACTTATTATATTTTAGCTACAGCTGAAGCTAGTGCAAACCTAGCTCGTTTTGATGGAATTCGATATTGCGATCGAGTTGAAGGCGATGATCCATTTGCCCTTTATTGTAATACTCGAGGTAAAGGTTTTGGGGATGAGGTTAAGCGAAGGATAATACTTGGTACTTATGTTCTGAGTAGTGGCTATTATGATGCCTATTATATTCGAGCGCAAAAGGTTAGATCGCTTATTAAAAAAGATTTCGATCTAGCATTAGACAAGGTTGATGCCTTGATTACGCCAACCGTTCCGTACACGGCATTTAAGGCGGGAGAAAAAACTGATGATCCATTGCAGATGTACCTTTCGGATATATTTACTATTTCCTGCAATTTGACTGGCACTTGTGGTGTTAGTTTGCCTTGTGGTTTTACTAGTAGTCCTAAGTTGCCGGTTGGGTTGCAGCTGTTAGGGAAACCGTTTGGGGAACAAGAGTTGTTGAAGATTGCTTATGCTTATGAACAGGCAACTCCATGGCATAAGGAAAGGGTTCTGCTCTGATGGAATATGAAGCTGTAATTGGACTGGAAACTCACTGTCAGCTAAAGACGAAGTCAAAGATGTTCTGCGGTTGTGCCAATGGGTTCGGTGCTGATCCAAATACAAATGTTTGTCCGGTTTGCCTAGGTATGCCGGGTGTATTGCCAGTACCTAATGAATTGGCGCTGCAGCTTACCGCCCTTACTGGTTATCTTTTAAATTGTGAGGTGCCAAAGTTTGCTAAATTTGATAGAAAAAACTATTTTTATCCTGACGTATGCAAAGATTATCAAATCACCCAATTCGATTTTCCATCAACTACTACTGGTTACGTTGATTTTGAGTTTGGCAGTAAGATTGAGCGCGTTCGTATTACTCGTGCTCACCTTGAAGAAGATGTTGGTAAAAACAATCACTTCGATCAACACAGCGGTGTAGATTTTAATCGTGCTGGGGTTCCGTTGTTAGAGATCGTCTCTGAGCCTGACATTAGCAGTGCCGATATGGCATACGATTATCTTAATGCTCTTAAAGATATATTAATATACGGTGGCATTAGTGATTGTGACATGGAGAAGGGTATGGTGCGTTGTGATGTTAACATAAGCGTCCGACCAAAAGGTACGACCGATTTGGGAACAAAGATTGAGATAAAAAATATGAACACGTTTAGCGGTGTTCGCCGAGCAATAAACTATGAGGTTCCCCGTCAAATAGAAACACTTGAATCAGGAGGAACGCTTGTGCAAGAGACTAGGCGTTGGGATGATGATGCTGGTATAACGGAGACTATGCGCTCTAAGGAACATGCTCACGATTATCGGTATTTTCCAGAACCTGATATTATGCCATTGCGGCCTAGTGAAGAGTGGCTTGAAGAGGTTCAGTCGCACATTGTTGAACTGCCTTTGGCCCGTAAGCAACGTTTCATTGCGGACTATAACATCCCTGCTCAGGATGCAGATGTGTTCGTTGGGAATGTGCCACTAGGTGCTTTTTTTGAAAAAGCTGTTGATGGCTCAAAAAATTCCAAGGCAGTTGCCAATTGGATAATAAATAACCTTCAGGCTCGCTTGGTTGAGGCTGAATTTACAGTGGATGAATTAAAGTTCGGTCCAGAGGCTATCCGTGAGTTGGTTGAGATTATTGATGGAGGTGCAATTAGTAACAAGGGTGGGCAGGAAGTGT
>Ga0066836_10001315_pt1 | contig 12950 bp, 13 predicted proteins | sample ETNtaG_18_FD_71568 | JGI IMG/M metagenome (GOLD analysis project Ga0066836, IMG submission 71568) | Marine microbial and viral communities from oxygen minimum zone, Eastern Pacific Ocean - ETNP201302SV91 | ecosystem: Environmental > Aquatic > Marine > Oceanic | place: Pacific Ocean: Eastern...
TCAGAAACCTTTCCTCTTCTAATATCGTTAGATTTTATTTTTGATTGTTCAGAAAGTATCCTCGTTGAAAGTTGTTCTGAAGACATTTCTAAAGAAAAAAAAGCTACAGTAGATTTAGTTCCTTTTTTTTCTATATTTTTTGCTGCGTGAAAAGCAATATTTGTTGCTAGTGCCGTTTTACCCATAGAAGGTCTTCCAGCAATAATAATTAAATCTTGCTTATGCATTCCACCCAATCTGGCGTCTAAATCAGTTAATCCTGTCGGCACACCAACTATACCGTCTTCATTTTGATAAGCACTTTTAGCCATATCAATCGTTTGTCTAAGAGCACTTTCAAATTTCATAAAAGATTGATTAAAATGTCCCCTCTCAGCTAAATCAAATAAAGATTTTTCGGCATCTTGAATCATCTTTTCTCCCGAGTTAGTAAACTCATTATTTCTATACACTTCGTCCAAAACAGATTCAGAAATTTTAATTAATTCTCTACGCACATGCATTTCGTGTACAATATTTGCATAATCTATAGCTTGTTTTATTGAAGTTGAAAATTTTGTAATTTTTATTAAATATTCCTGTCCTCCTAACTCTTTTAACCCCTCATTGTTGTCAAAATAATTTTTTAAAGTAATAGGATTTGCTAAGAGACCTTTAGATATTAATTTATCTATAGTTTCGAAAATTTTTTTATGAATTGGATCAAAAAATTTCTGTGTGTCGATTATTGGTGTAATTTCATCATAAATATCATTTGAAACTAGAATTGAACCAATCACAGCCTGTTCAGCCTCGATATTGCAAGGCATTTTTTTTTGCTGATTTTCAACTACTTTAAAAGGTTGCTGAGCCATGATTGTTTTTTTTGATCATTTAATACTAAAAAAATGATAAAAAAAACTCGAAAGTTATACATGGTATAATTTATTCTGTGGAAAAATTTATAACTAAAATTAATTTTTTTCTTCTAATTTTACAACTTCAATGTGAACTTTTGCTTGAATCTCAGGGTGTAAATTAATCGTCACATCGTAAGACCCAATCTTATTAATTTGCTTATCTAAATCAATTTGCGATGGTTTTATTTCAATTTTATCGATATTCTCTATGGTTTTTGAAAGTTCTTTTGGTTTTATAGACCCATATAATTCATTGTTGTCTTTTGCTTCTTTAGAAAATTTATAATTCTTTTTATTTATGATACCATATATTTTTTTAGCTTCATTTTTTAAAACAATATTTTTTTTATTAAGTTCAGCTTTTTTTTTATTTACTAATTCTAAATTTTCTTTAGAAAATTTTAGAGCTTTTCCATATTTAATAAGAAAATTTCGTCCATATCCTCTTTTGACTTTTACAGTATCTCCTACCTTTCCAAGATTTTTAATATTTTCTAGTAATACAATTTCCATGATAATTTTATAATAATGCTAAAAGTCTAGCTCTTTTTATTGCCCTTGAAAGTTCTTTTTGCTTCCCTAAAGAAACTGAAGTTACTCTCGAGGGTAAAATTCTTCCGCTTTCAGAAATATATCTCCTTAGAAGTTTAATATTTTTATAATCTAGCACAGGTGCATTTTTTCCTGATAATGGACAGGATTTGTTAAATTTCATGTCCGGTCTTTGAAATAAACTTAATTTCGAATAATTTGTATTTCTCTGACCTTTACCCTTATTATTTCTTTTATTTCTTTTCATTTTTATAAATCTTTTTTAGAAAAATAATTCGCTTCAAGATCGTGTTTTTTTACTCTAACCGTCAAAAATCTGATTAACATTTGATCAATATTTTCCGATCTTTCCAATTCTTCGATTGTTTTTCCCGTTCCTTCAAATTTTATATGGAAATAAAAACCTTTTTTATTATTCTTAATATTTTGGGCAAAAGTTCGTAAACCCCATTCTTCAGTTTTTAAAATTTTTCCTGAATTTTTTTTAATTAAATCAGTGTACTTAGTGATTACGGCTTGTGTTTGATTTTCTCTTAAATCTTGTCTAGTTATAAAAGTATGTTCGTAACAATTCATTTACATTTATCCTTGGTTAATTCGACATCTTATCGAAAGATCCACCATTTATCATGGCAGAGGCTGAGGTTTTATACTATTAATATTTTCATTATACAACTATTAAAATTCAACTATATTATATTTATTATTGCTATATGAGAGCTATTATATTTCCAGGTCAGGGTTCACAGTATGTAGGAATGGGATCCGATTTCTATGAAAAATTCGATTTAGTTAAAAAAATTTTTGAAAAAGTTGATGCTACTTTAAATTTTTCTCTATCTAATATTATATTAAATGGCCCAGAGTCTGAATTAAAGCTAACTCAAAATACACAGCCAGCAATTATGGCTATAGGAGTTTCTATATTTGAAGTCTTAAAAAATAATTTTAATTTAAATTTAGATAATACAAGATTTTTTGCTGGACATTCTTTAGGTGAATACACAGCACTTGTTTGCGCGGGGTCTCTTAGTTTAGAAAATGCAACTTATTTATTACACCAAAGAGGAAAATCTATGCAAAACGCCGTTCCCCCAGGAGAAGGCTTGATGATAGCTGTCCTTGGAATGAATATAAACGAAGTTGAAAAAGAAATTACCTTATTACCAAAAGAAGAAATTTGTGAAATTGCTAATGATAATACAAATGGCCAAGTAGTTGTTAGCGGCACAAAAAAAGGAATAGAAATTTTTAATGAAAATTTAAAAAAAAAAAAGAAAAAAGGAATAATGTTACCCGTTAGCGCTCCTTTCCATTGTTCATTAATGAGAAAAGCCGCTGAAAATATGAAAGATAAAATTGAAAAAACAAATTTTTTATTACCAAAACCAAATGTTATTAGTAATGTTACAGCACAAGAAGTGACGGATGTGGACAGAATTAAGCCATTATTAATTGATCAAATCACAGGAAGAGTTAGATGGAGAGAAAGTGTAGATTACATGATAAAAGAAGGTGTAAGTGAATTTTTAGAAATTGGTCCAGGTAAGGTGCTTTCTGGTCTGGTAAAAAAAATAAATAAAAATGTTAAAGTTTCAAATATTAATTCTGTTGGAGATTTAAAAAATGATTAATTTTAAAAATAAAAATATTTTAATAACGGGTGCAAGCGGTGGTATTGGTAATGATCTTGTAAAAAAATTTGTTTCTCTAGGAGGAAACGTTCTTGGTACGGGAACCAAAACAGAAAAATTAGATGAAATTAAAAAAAAATTTCCAAGTATCAAAGTTAAAAAATTTGATATATCAGAACACGCGAGAATTGAAGAATTTATAGAAAATGTTTTCCTGGAGTTAGGTGGATTAGACATTTTGATAAACAACGCAGGCAAAAACGTTGACAATCTTTCACTTAGAATGAAAGATGAAGAATGGAAAAAAGTGATTGATATAAATTTAACTTCAACTTTCTTATTATCAAAACATTCAATAAAAAAAATGTTAAAAAATAAATTTGGAAGAGTTGTTAATATTACCTCTGTTGTAGGTCATACTGGAAATTTAGGTCAAACGAATTATGCTGCCTCTAAAGCTGGGATTATAGGAATGTCAAAAAGTTTAGCAATTGAGTATGCGAAAAAAAACATTACCATTAATTGTGTCTCGCCAGGTTTTATTGTTTCAGATATGACAATGAACATTGCAGAAAAAGTTAAACTATACTTAACATCAAGAATTCCTATGGGCAAGCTTGGCACCGGAGAAGACGTGTCTAATTGTGTGGCATTTCTTTCTTCTGAACAGGCTTCTTACATTACTGGAGAAACTATCCATGTAAATGGAGGCATGTATATGTCTTGACAAAGTTCATTAATAATTTATTAAGAATTAAGAATAAATAAATTAAATTAAGGAATTTACGAATGACAAAAGATATTGCGGCAAAAGTGAAAAAGATGGTTATTGATCATTTGGGTGTTGAGGAATCTAAAGTTACAGATGAGGCTAATTTTATTGATGATCTGGGCGCAGATAGTTTAGACACAGTAGAACTTGTTATGGCTTTCGAAGAAGAGTTTGGTTCTGAAATTTCCGACAGCGAAGCAGAAAAAATCCTAACAGTTGGTGATGCTATCAAATTTATTGAAAGCAAATCAGCTTAAAAGATTTAAAAAACATTAGGCCGATTACTATTACTATGGCAAAAGAAAGAAAAGGCATGATGTTTATTTTATCCTCACCATCGGGAGCAGGAAAAACTACACTCACAAAAAAACTAGCAAAAAATAATTCTGAATTTATAATTTCTATTTCTCACACCACAAGAAAACCTAGACCTCACGAAATCAACGGAACAGATTATCATTTTGTTAGCGAAGAAGAATTTAATTCTTTGGTTAAAAAAAATAGTTTTTTTGAACATGCAAATATTTTTGATAATCGTTATGGAACTCTAAAAAAACCTATATTAGAATTATTATCCCAAAACAAAGATGTATTATTTGATATTGATTGGCAGGGGACACAACAACTAAAAAAAAATAAAGATTTATCATTAGTAACATTTTTTATTTTACCCCCTAATATAAAAGTTTTAAAAGAAAGATTGTTAAATAGACATCAAGGACAAGAAGAATTAATTAAAAAAAGAATGGATAAGTTTAGTGAAGAATTATCACATTGGAATGAATATAACTATATTGTTGTTAATGACGATTTAAATAATTGCTACAATGCTATACTCAACATAATAATGTCTGAAAAAAAAGGAATAAATCAAAAACAAAATTTGAATGAAATTAATAAAAAAATAAAAGAGTTAAGCAGTTAGTTTTTCGTACAGCATAGCAATTTTATAATAAATTTCATTATTTAGCTCTTCTGGTCTTAGATTTAAATTAAGATTCAAGCTGTTTGAAATAAATTTATTTTTATCAAACAATTTATTGAAATTTTTGTTTATCATTTTTCTCCTATTTGAGAATAATATTCTAGTCACTATTTCAAGATTTTTTGGGTTTTTTAAATAAAAAAGATTATTTTTCTTAGGTCTAAACGAAAGTATTGTTGAGTTTATTTTAGGTTTTGGAAAAAAAGAATTATTTGAAATATCGAAATGTTTTTTTATTTCTAATCTCCAGTTAGATAAAACAGACAACCTTCCATATTCTTTTGTGCGTGGCTTAGCTAATATTCTATCAGCAACTTCTTTTTGAAACATTAAAATCAAAACATTATACCACGGAGGCCATTTTTGAAGCATAATAAGAGATGCTAATATTTGAGTTGATATATTGTAGGGCAAATTACCAAATACAATCATATTTTTTTCAATATTTTTTTCTTTCAGAAAATGTAACACATCATCATTTATTACTTTTATGTTTTTACAGTTTTTAAATTTATTATTTAAATGCAAAGATAATTTTTTATCTTTTTCAATAGCAAAAATTTTTTTTGGGTTCATTTCCATTATTGCGCTAGTTAAATTTCCATATCCGGCGCCTATTTCTAAGATTATTTTATTTTTATTTATATTTTCAATTTTTATTATTTTATTTATTATATTTTTATCTATTAAGAAATTTTGACCTAGGCTTTTTTTAGCTGATTGGATAATTTTCATTAGTTACTTTATATAATTAAAAAACTTAATAGATTCTATTAGACTTTGTGGATTTGCTATTTTCTCACCAACAATATCTTTCGCGACGCCATGATCTGGTGATATTCTAATATAGGGCAAGCCCAATGTAATATTAATTGCATCAAAGTTGAACAAAGTTTTAAAAGGTGTGAGAACTTGATCGTGATACATGCCAACCATTACATCGAATTTATTTTTTTCGTAATTTACAAAACTTGTATCGGGTGAAACAGGCCCAATTATTTTAATCTTTAATTTACGCAAATTATTAATAGCTTTAATTATAATTTCTTTTTCTTCAGATTTTTTGGATGGAGAAAAATTGTGAGGATTTAAGCCAAGAATTGCAAAACAAGGCTTTCTTTTAAAAAATTTTCTATAAAAATAATTTATAACTTTTACTTTTTTAACAATTTTGTATTGATCTATTTTTTTATTTACTTTGCTCAATGGTATATGGGTAGTAACTGGAGAAACTGACAATTTTTTTGAAAAAATTAACATTGATTCATTTCCTAAGATGCCAGCTTTTTTCGCAAGAAATTCAGTTATACCCTGATTTTTATTTCTAAATAGAGTTTCTTTAGAGATTGGGCAATTTACAAAACCAATAATTTTTTTATTTTTTATGAATTTTAAAGCTTTTTCGAAACATTTAAAAATGTATTTATTTGATTTAGGTGATATTTTTTCAAAAGGTTTTTTTTGGTTATATTTGACATCATAAACTGGCAATTCGCAGCCTTTTAAGTCACTTAATTTAAAATTATTTTCTATTTTTTTAATTTTTATTTTATATTTTAATTTTTTTTTTTGCATATTTAGTAATTTTATATTTCCTATAACAAAAAAATTCTTATGTTTATATTTTTTTCTAAGCTTCCAAGATTTAAAAATAATTTCAGAAGAAATACTGTTTGGTTCACCAGCGATTATTGCTATAGATTTATTCATTGAATAAATTTTATTGATATTGATCTTCTTAATTTATCATAATGCGATGATGAGTGCATATTTAATATTTTTGTTTTTTCAGAATTTACTAATTGATTTTTCTCTTCTTCTAAATTTTTAGCTATTTCTCTTTTTCCTCTTACATTAAAAATAAGAATACCTTCTTGTAAAATAATTGGCTCGGATATACCGCCGATTGCAGTTTCAATTATTTTAGATTTGATTTTTTCAGAAATTATATTTTCATTTAACCATCCCAAGTCACCTCCATTTGGAGCAGATTTTGAGATACTTGAATTTTTAGCAACATTTTCAAAGCCGTCAATTTTAATTTTATTTTTAAGTTCATTTATTTCAGATTCTAAATTATCTGAATTTGTTGGGTTAAATAATATTTCCGAAATTAAATATTCATTCATTTTTTTGTTTTGATTAAGTTTTAGTTGTTCTTCTATTTCCTCAACATTTATTACTAATTTATCTTTATACAAATGAAAAATTAAACTATTCCAAATAAGTTCTGTTTTTATTTGTTTTTCTATAAGTGAAAAATCTAAATCATTAGAGGCACATATATTTTTTAAAGTGTCAACATCCATATCTATTCGATTTGCCAATCTTTCTAATTCATTTATTAAATCTTCTTGACTGTATTCTAAAAAATTAAACTTACTAATTTCAATTTCTTTTATAGTCCTTTCTATGCTAGATTTTATTGCCATCTTATTTAACATTTCTTGCTTATCATCTGAATAGCTTTGATTATTTAAAATTAAATTTATTTTAATTTCGTTTACAATATCAGATTTTGTTATAGCTCTGTCACCAACAATAATATACAAGCCATCTTTTATTGTTGTTTTAACTTGTTTAATTTTATTTTCATCTTTTGTTGTAGTATTTATTTTTTCTTCAATTGGTGTTTCCTCAGTTTCTTTAACTTCTGTGTCCGTTTTTTCTTCTAATATCTTTTTTTTATTAGAAATTTCATTTTCTTCGATTTTCACCTTTTCTGGAATCGGATCATAAAAAAAAACTGTATATAAAAATAAAAGTAGAGTTAAAATCGCAAGCAGTGAAAATGCTGCTTTTATAGTTAAAAAAAATATTTTTTTTACTTTTATCACTGATTTAAAGGGGGTGTATTTACGTTAGCAAACGGAACGAAAGTTACTGTAAACATCAAAGTATTCTTTGGTTCCAGATCACTATCTTGATAAAATTCTCTTCTATAAACTAAACCAGCAGTCAAACAATCAATTCCATATTGATAGTTAAGGTCATAAAGTTCTGTACTTTCTGTTTTAAAATTCTTTTTTGTACTAAAGCTTAATTTGTTATTTTCATTAAAATTTAGAGTTATACCTGAGCTTGCATAATGTTCATTTCCTCTATGATTTTGCTCTTCTAGATAATCTAAATTAAATTCTATTTTTCCAAAATTCAGCACTGTTGAAATTTCATTGTAATTTAAATCATTTAAATTATGATCAAGTGAGAATTTATAATCAATATTTCCTATTTCTGAAAAGTTATAGTTAATTTCCCCCACAACATCTGACATTTTTTGATCCAAGGAGCTTTTGGTTGGTATATCTTTATTTGTTTCATAATTAAAAATTTGTCCTACTGATAATGATAATTTTTCTCTAGTAGAATTATCTTCTCTTTTTTCATTATTCTTATAACCAAAGCCTAAAATTAAACTTAAACCATCTTCAATTTCTGAGGTTTTATTAAGTGAGTATAAATTTGTGTAATTCAAAGTCGTATTTGCGCCTGTACAACCACTGCAATTCAAATTTCTCATGTGCCCTGGAGCATATCTAACCATAAAGTTTGGAGTAAAAAGATTTGTAAAATTAACACCTTCTTTTTTTAATGGCAATGAAGTTTTGTAAGACAAAACACCACTTAGCTCATTAATAGCATCACCATCTTTATATTCCTTTGTTTTTCTTGTTTCGTAGTTTGTATTTCTTAACATTCCTTGAAAAGCATTTACAAAACCTTTTTTTGATATAAAGCTGGCAGGACTCCAAATTAAATCATTAGTTAAAAAAGTTTTTTGTCTATTTGTTTCATATTTACTATGTAAAGCATTCGCACTAAAATCTATTATTCCATAGTTTTTCGTTAAAAAAGTTTTTCCAAACATGATATTTGGAACAATATATTCATATTGATTTGATTTGTTTTTTTCTCTTAAGTTTTGGTAAACATTAGTTGCTACATCTAAGTACATGTCTTCTTTTGCAAGCGAGTATTTAATTTGATTTTCTAAATTTGTATTTTCGGCTTTAACCAAAGATGTGTTTATATTGTGTTTTCTGAAATAAGTACGATCAGATGTTCTTTGAATTTTTATAGATAAACTATTTTGGTTAGATTCGTCCTTATCAAAATTTAAATCAAGCTCTGCAAAAATATGATCTTTGGATCCGGATGGTTTACTTGGTGATGTATCTTTATATCCTTTTGTATAACTTGTGTCTAAAGTTAAAAAACTATTATTTCTAAATGCTTGTCTATATTCATTCAGCATCAACACATTTGATTTTGTGTATAATTTTGGAGTAAAAGTTAAATCTCTATCATCTCCGATTGCCCAGTAGTATGGGAGACCAAATCCCGTTCCCACACTTGTGCTATTTGTAAATAATGGGATTAAAAAACCAGACTGTCTTTTAACAGTAGGATCTGGATGAAAAAATTTTGGAAAATAAAATATAGGTATATCATAAATTTTTAAAGTTGCTTTTTTATAATATATAGTTTTTTTAATTTTATCATGACTAATTTCTTTTGCTTTCAAGGACCATGGAGGGCATTTTTTACCTTCTCTTTTTTTACAAGAAGTAAAGACTGCTTTCGATAGTTTTGAAATATTTTTTGAAACTATTATATCGTTTGCAACAAATCTAGGATCACTTTCTTCACTCATGCCAAAGTTTTTTTGGTCCAACAAAACACTGACATCCGAACCTATCATCTCTTTATTTTTTGTATCTACATGAAGTTCTTTAAAAAAATATTCATTTCTTATTTCATCTGTGATTTTAATTTTTCCTAAAGATGAAAAAAGGTTGTTTTTTGTATCATATTGGAACATTTCTGTTTCAATAATGTTTCCATCACCGTCAGTGAATATTGAATTATGATTTGATCTTACTATTTTATCAAGAATATTATAAGTAATATTTTTAGAGACAAGTTTATAGCCTCCATCCAATATTAATTCTGAATTTTGATAAGTTACAATAATTTCATTTAATTTATCGTATGTAATTTTATCGGCTATTAAAACATTTCCTTTATTATCAACAACCTTTGCATTATTTACTGCAGTTAAAAATTCTTTTGATTTTTGATAGATTATTTTATCAGCTGTTACGATTCTTTCCTCAGAATCTATGGCTTTAACAGAGCCTTTCCCCGTAAGTATTTCATTTTCTTTATCTATTAATATTTCTTCAGCTGAAATATTGAATTCTTCAGCATAAAGATTTGAACTAAATAAAAAAAGAGCCAAAAAATAAATAATAATTTTATTTTTGATTTGCATGAATTACTCCCACAGATCCAAAAATAAAAATAATTACTATTGGCATCCAAGCTGAAATGATTATTGGCAACTTTTCCGTTTTGCCTAAGACTGAAGAAAAGTCATTAAAAAAGTAGATTATTACACTTAAAATTATGGCTACAATTATGTATGTCAAATTATTTTCTTTAAAATTCATACCCAAAGTAAACACCCCTGCTAATAAAACCATACTCAATAAGAAAAAGGGATATGCAAGCGATCTGTGAAGCTTTGCCTCCATTGCTTTTGTTGAATAACCTCTTTTTTCTAAGAGTTTAATTTGATTTTCTATACTCCAAAAAGAAATGGTATCCAAATTTGTATATAGACTTTTAATTTTTTTTAAATCATAAGTGCTCAAGTACGAAAAATTTTCTATATTTTTAGAAATAACATTTCCTTCATTATCTATAATTTTTACATTTTTTAACTTCCAATTATAAGAATTTATATTAGCTGATTCAGCTTCAATTCTATTTAAAATATTTGATTCTTCATCAAATTCATAAATTGTGACTTTCATTAAATTTTCGTTTTGTAAATTTGAAGATCTAATTATTGTATTTTTTTCTAAACTTTTTTCCTTTATCCATATCCCATTGCCCGTTATTGCCGCAAGATAATCTAATTCTTTTTCATAAGCTCCTTTGATTCTTTCATATTTTTTAACCAGAGCTGAAGTGACCGGATTTAAAGATGTTATAATGAAAATACCCAAAACGACAGACAAAATAGACGGTATTATAATTATTGAAAGAGTCGATACTCCTGAAACTCGCATAGCTGTTAGTTCGTCACTTTTTTTTATTTTTAAAAAAAACCATATTCCTGAAAATAAAATTATGAATGGAAATATATTATAAAATATACTCGGAACATAAAGAACAGTCATTATAACAGGAAGATATATCGCGACGTTTAAATCTTTAAAAAAATTTATTTCTTCAAAGAGGTTTATAATGCAACCTAAAGCAAAAAAAAGTAAACACATATTTCCAATAGTTTTAGAAAATTCTTTAACGAGATATTTGTTAATCAATAAAGATCTATTCATAGCTTTTAAGATAAATTTTCATATTTAAATGTTTTGTTTAATATCAAATAAATTAATGGCAACAAACAAGCTGGAATTAAATAATAAATAGCAGAATGAGACCAGGAAATACCAGAATATCTAACAATTACTTCAGCTGTTATTAAAATTGTAAAACTAACAAAAAAGTAAATATGTTTTTTGTAATTATAAATTTTTTGATCTTTTCTTGACGTAAGAATAAAACTACATATTAGTGCAATTAGAGGTATATAAAAAGGTGTACCAAATCTTTTATTAATTTCTATTTTGGTATCCATGTAGGATTTTTTGCTACGAGTGCAATTGTGCATACTATCACTCACATTATTATTTTTTATACAATTTAATATTTTTAAAGTCGATGTTTCTTGCATCTTAGGTTCAGAAATAGTTTTAGTACTAATACCAGATAAATTTAACTGAGTTTTTTCGAATTTAAAAACATTAATTTTTCCGTCCGTATCTAATCGTTGTATACTTCCATTAAGTAAAACTAAACTTTTTTCATTGCTATTTAGGTATCCAGATTTAGCGATAATCGTAGAAGATTGATCACCTATGTTAGATAAAATTTTACCATCATCTCTTATAAAAATGTTTTTATAAACTTCATTTTTACCTTTTTTTCCGACAAATATTGTTAAATCTTCTACCGTATCATTAAATTGCTTTTCTTTAAGTAATGAAGGAAGAAATTGCAATTCTGAATTTTTTAATAAAGATCTGGAAAAATTTAGTAGAGTAGGATTTAGAACGCTAGTTAGAAAAAGTTGAACAATCATTATTAACAAAGATATTTTAAGTAAAAGATTTACAATATGAATTTTATTTAAGCCTGATGTCCAAAAAACCATTAGCTCATTATCTTTTTCAAATTTTAAAATTGTTAAAACCGAAGCTACCAAAAAACAGAAAGGAAACAGTTTTGTTAAGACTTTTGATAGAGATAAAATGGAGTACAAAAAATATACTGTAAACGCATGACCGTCATCTGTAATAAGATCCAAGTAGTTGACAGCCTGAATCGTCCAAACAACCACAGCTAGAGCAAATAAGGTTATTGCGAAATATCTAAGAAATTCATAAAAAAAATATTTGTGTATTGTTTTTTTCATTGTAAAAGATGTAATATATAGTAAATAGATCAACTTGGAATAGAATTCAATTTATACGTTAAAGGTGAAAAATGTTAAGTTTTGCAAGCAATTTAAGCTCTAAAAGTAATGCACTTTTGCTTTTTGTATCAGATAACTACGAATACAAAGACAAAAAAGGAATTTTGCCAAAAGATCTCGTTAAAAAAATAGATTTATTTCTTAAGTCACTGAAAGAGAAAAGTAAAAAAGAGGAAATAAATTCATTTGATATTTCTGACAAAAAAAAATGTTTTGTAATTAAAATTAAAAACAAACATGAAAGTTATTATTTTGAAGAGGTTGGGGGAGCTTTTTTTTCCTATGTTAAGAAATTAAATAATATCAATTCAATTGATATCTGCGCAGACAGTTTAAACGAAAATAAAGAAAAATTAATAAAATATTTTACCGAGTTTGTTTTTGGATTTAATCTTAAAAGTTATTCTTTTATAAAATACAAAACATCAAATAAAAAAGAAAAATTAAGCTTTAAAATTGATAGCAAAATTATAACTTCATATAAAAATCAGATAGAAAATAACTACAAATATTACAATGCTCTAAAAGAAGGAGTATTTTTAACTAGAGATTTAGTTTCTGA
>Ga0066836_10001316_pt1 | contig 12949 bp, 11 predicted proteins | sample ETNtaG_18_FD_71568 | JGI IMG/M metagenome (GOLD analysis project Ga0066836, IMG submission 71568) | Marine microbial and viral communities from oxygen minimum zone, Eastern Pacific Ocean - ETNP201302SV91 | ecosystem: Environmental > Aquatic > Marine > Oceanic | place: Pacific Ocean: Eastern...
CCAAATTTTTGATGTTTTTTCATTTGATTAATTTTTTTACCGTTACGTATCCAGATTTCATTAGTGTGAATTAAACGGTATTTATCATGAGAATTGTGAAGAAGGTTTATTTGTTTTTCTAACTTTTTTTGATCCCATGCATCATCAGAGTCTAAAAAAGCTATCCAAGTGTTCTTAGCATACATTATACCTTTATTTCTTGAAGCGCTTACACCAGACTTGTGCTCATGAATTAATTTTACGGTTGGGTAATTTTTTTTGAGCATATTGACGCTACCATCAGAAGATCCGTTGTCTACTACAATAATTTCGATAGATTTAAAGGACTGAGCGATTACAGAATCGATTGCTCGTTGGAGAGTGTTTATTCTGTTTAGCGTAGGTATAATAACTGAAACTTTATAATCATTTTCTTTAGATGACATTTTTATTTTTTTTTTAATAGTATTTGATCACTACTTATTACATATAATTTATTGCATTACTATTTAAGGTCTATTGTAGGGATGAATAGTTAATGAGTGGTAAAAATTAATTTTAATTATTGAAAAAAGTGATTTAAAAATTGCGTTTTAAAAAACAAGAATACTTAAGTCGCCAAAACAAAGCTATTCAATCGATTAAATCATCTGGACTGAATGCATTGCTAATGTTTGCGCCCGAAAGCCAATATTGGATTTGTGGCTATGATACTTTTGGTTTTTCTATGTTTCAGTGTTTAATTCTTAATTCAAAAGGTGATTTGAATTTATTAACGCGTTCACCAGACTTGAGGCAAGCTCTTTACACTTCAACACTTTCAGAACCAGAGATACATATTTGGAATGAAATAGAAGGTATCAATCCAGCCGAAGAGCTTTTAAAACTATTAAACGAATTGGAAATAAGTGGTAAAATTGGATTTGAAGGACAAAGTGTAGGGCTAACTGATTTTAATGGACAACTATTAAGAAATACAATTCCCAATCTGGTTGAAAGTTCAAATTTAATTAGGTCTTTACGAAGAATTAAAAGTGCTACTGAAATAAAAATGCATCGCCAAGCTGCAATTCTTTCAGATGATGCTCTTGATGCAGCTGTTAATTCCACTTCGCCTGGTGCTTTTGAAGGAGATATTCTGGCAGAAATGCAAGGTGCTGTCTTCAGAGGTGGAGGAGATTATGCAGGAAATGAATTTATTATAGGATCAGGCAAAGGTGCACTGTTATGTAGGTATTATTCTGGCAGACGTAATTTGGATCCTGAAGATCAACTGACACTGGAATGGTCTGGTGCTTTCGCAAGATACCATGCGGCAATGATGCGCACTATTATTATTGGGAAACCAACAGATTTCCATAAAAGAATGCATGCAGCTTGTTTAGAAGCCATCGAAGCTTGTGAGGATAAAATTTTTCCAAATGCGTTGATGGGGGATGTTTTTAATGCCCATTCAGAAGTATTTGATAAATACGGTCTCAGTCATGCTCGACTTCAGGCATGTGGATATGGAATGGGAGCAGTATTTAATCCAATATGGGTCGATTTCCCAATGTTTTATGAAGGCAATCCATTGAAGATTTCATCTGGTCAAGTTTTCTTTTTACATATGATTTTAATGGATGATCGTACTGGCACAGCAATGACACTTGGCCATTCCGTGCTTGTTAAAAAAAATGGTATAGAAAGATTGTCACGCCACAATCTTGATTTAATCTATGTTACGTAATCTTATGAAATTATAAATCCTTTATATCCATTTTGTGCTATGGCATTGCAAATATTAGTATATTTATCTAACCCTCCTGAATAAGGTATAAAGCCCTTGGGCTTTCCTTTTACATTTGTCCCAAGGTACCAAGAGTTACTTGTTTTAAGAAACATAGTTCGTTCTGATTCAAGTTTAACTTCATCAAGCCAAGCTAAGGCAGCACTATGACTTGCTTCAATTTTATTTTTTTTCATATTGATTAATTTTGAAATGCACATTGTCACCCAGTCAACGTGCTGCTCAATCGCTCGTGGCATATTTGTTAATACCGATGGACTTCCAGGTCCGGTTATTGTAAATAAGTTTGGGAAATTAGGGATTTGCAGACCTAATAAATTGATTGGTTCTTTTTTCCACTCACTCTTTAAGTTTTTTCCTTTTTTGCCTATTATATTGATTTTCAATAGTGAACCAGTAATTGCGTCAAAGCCTGTTGCAAATACAACGATATCTAATGGATAATGGATGCTATTTACTAAAACACCATTGTGATTAAAGCTGTCTATGGGTGTTTTTTTTATGCTTATTAATTTAACATTTTCTTGATTGAAGGTCTCAAAATAATGAGTATCTAAGGCTGGCCTTTTTGCTCCAAAAGGATAGTCAAAGTCACTCAGATCATTTGCCGTTACAGGGTCATTAACTGTTTCTTGTATTTTGTTGATAATGAAGTTTGAAACAACTGAATTGGCACATTCATCATAGTTTATATTAGAAAAACTATCCCTAAAACTTAACCCGCCATGCTCCCATGCTTTATTTAAAACCATACTGTCTTTAACCGAACCAACTTGATGTATAGGAGTGGTGCTATGCTTCCATGGGTGTCCATGCCTATTATTGATTGAAACATTTTTCAAATATTCAAAGTTGTTTTTATGTAAATTTAATTCTTTTAAATTTAGTTTTTGGTTTCGAGCAGGAATACTATAATTTGGGGTTCTCTGAAAAACTGTAAGAGACTTGACCGTTTTTGCTATCTCTGGAATGACCTGAATGCCTGTTGAACCTGTTCCAACAACACCCACATCCAAGTCATTAAATTTTATATTTTCTTTAGGCCATTTACCTGTATGAAGTATTTTGCCCTTAAACTTTTCTTGATTAGCAATTATTGGTAAATTTTCACTTGAAAGACAACCTGTAGCCATTATTACAAATCGTGCATCGAAAGTATTGCCCCCATCTAATTGTATTTTCCATTTGTTTGTTTTATCAAAATACTTCATTTCTTTGACATTTGATGAAAAGCTAATGCTTCTAAATAAGTTTAATTTTTTAGCAACAAATTTTAAATAATCTTTAACTTCTTGCTGTGATGGGTATCTCTCAGTCCAGTTCCATTCGTTATAAATTTTCTTATTAAAATAATAACAATAAGCCTGGCTTTCTGTATCACATCGAGCTCCAGGGTATTGGTTCCAATGCCATGTGCCTCCAACTTCATCTGCTGCTTCAAACAAATGACAGTTTAAATTTAATTGATCTCTCAGGGTGTATAGTTGATAAAGTCCAGAAAAACCTGCACCAATAATAATCGCATCTAGAGTAGCCATGTTTATTAATTATCATATTATAATTTTATTGCAAAATAGGCATTAAGGAAGCAAATTAACTTTATATAAGGAAAACTTTTATGTATGAAGTGACAGTTCAAAATGACGGACAAATCCTAAATTTAATAGATCGCAAAGAAAATCTTATCAGGAGGTTTCACGCTTTTTGGTTGAGAGATAATTCAATAGACAGTGACACAAGATCCATACAAAATGGCCAAAAGCTTATTACACTAGAAGAAATACCCAAGGATTTAAAAATAATTTCTGCCAAAGTCGTTGGCGATAAGGCTGAAATTTTCTTTGGTCCTGAGAAAAAATCTATAGATTTTGAAATAAATTGGTTACTTGAGCAAAGTTATGATAAGGAGGGCAAAAATTTCTCCAAGGGATGGATTGATGAGAAGATTATTTTATGGGATCACAAAATAGAAAGTAATTTTCCTACATCCTCATTTAAAAAAATTATCTCTGATGACAAAGAACTATGGAAATGGTTGGAGGGTGTAGTACGCTATGGTTTTGGGAAACTGATTGAAGGCCCTTTAGAAGAGGGCGCGTTATTCAAATTAGTTGATAGATTTGGTTTTATTAGGGAAACAAATTATGGAAGACATTTTGAAGTTAAAAATAAAGTAAATCCTTCAAATTTAGCATTTACAGGCAAAGGTCTACAAGCTCATACAGATAATCCTTATCGCGACCCTGTCCCAACGTTGCAGATATTATATTGCCTTGAAAATTCAGCCTCAGGTGGAGACAATATGGTTGTGGATGGATTTAATGCTATAGAAAAACTTCAGAAAGAAAACTCTGAATGGTTTGATACTTTATCAAGCTATTGTGCTAAATTTGAATTTTCTGGTGAAAAAAATGTCCAATTATCTTCACGCAGACCTATGATAGAGCTTAACCCAGATGGTGAACTAATTTCAATTAGATTCAACAATAGATCTACATCTACAATTACTGATGTTCCTTTTGAAAAAATGAAAACTTATTATGATGCATACCGAAGACTAGGAGAGATCATTAATGATGAAGCAATGGAGGTCAAGTTTCGATTAGATCCTGGTGAATGCTTCATTGTTGATAATACTAGAGTTCTCCATGCTCGAAAATCATATTCAAGTTCTGGAAATAGATGGCTTCAGGGGTGCTACTCTGATAAAGATGGTTTGATATCTAGGTATCAGGTTTTATCTAAAAGATTTAATGAATAATTTCTTTGAAATACTATGAAAAATAATCTTACAAGTCAGAATGTAGTTTCTTTTATAAAAGATATTTTTGAGCGACGCGGTGCTGAGGAATATTTAGGTGAAAGAGTTACTATTGCTGAGCATATGCTTCAAGCCGCCACCCTGGCTGAGAAAGAGGGCTGTAATGAAACTATTATTGTGGCGGCTCTTTTACACGATATCGGTCATTTTACCAGTGAGTTTGGTTCATTTAGTATGAATGATGAAGTAGACAAACTCCATGAAGATGCTGGAGCAAAAATTCTTGAAAGGTTTTTTCCTAAACAAGTAGTTGATTGTGTAAAGTTTCACGTTTCAGCTAAAAGATACTTGTGCGCTAAGGATCCAGATTATTTTTCAAAATTATCAGATGCATCTATCCATTCACTCAAGTTGCAAGGTGGTTCAATGTCTAAAGAAGAAACAACCCAATTTGAAAAAAATCCAAACTTGGATCCAATTATAAAAGTCAGGTATTTTGATGATGCAGGAAAAGAAGAGGGTATGAAAACTCTTGGCTTTGACTATTTTATTCCCATGATAGAAAGAGTAGTGGAAAATCATGCTAATTCTATCAATCCTTAATTGAACTTTTTACTTTATAAATAATCAAAAATAGTTTTAATTTTTTTATATATTATTAAAACTTAAATAAATTGTTGAATTATATGGCCAGTAAATTGTCAATCAATCAATTCAAAAAATTATTAGAAGATGAGATGAGCGAGCTTCTTAGTCTAAGTAAAAAAACTGAGAGAGATAGAGCTCCAGTGATTTTAGATCAACAGAGTGTAGGTCGTTTATCAAGAATGGATGCTATCCAACAACAAAATATGAGTATAGCAACTGAAAAGAATAGAAAAGAGAGAATAGTTAAAATTGAAAATGCTTTGAAAAGAATAGAAAATGGTGATTTTGGCTTTTGTGTTGTTTGTGGTGAAGAAATATTTTCCAAAAGGCTTTTAATAGACCCAACATTTTTAAAATGTATAGAGTGTAATTAGTTTAAGATAATGGTGGAAATATGAGCATGAATTTGTTGCTTACTAATGCTTGGAAATTGTATCAATCTCATCCAGAGCTTAAGAAGTTTGCTAAATGGCCAGATGACTTAATGCTTTCTGATAGGAAGCCATGCATGATACCAGCTTCTTCATTAGTGAGAGAGTTTCCTATTGACGGGGCAAGAGAAACACAAGCTTTCATTGATAGTATTAAGGAAAATGTACATTTGGGAAATTGGACAAGGACTTATAGTGAAAAAGAAGTTGGTTGCGATTTTTTAAATCGATATGGATATTATGAACTTTTTGGCCCCAACGGCCATTTTCAAACAACTCAACTAAGGGCTTTTATAGGCTATTGGGGTAAAAATTTATTTTATGATTGGCACTGTCATGAAGCTGAGGAAGTTTACTTAGTTCTTGCTGGAGGGGCTTGGTTTTATGTTGAAGGTGAAAAAAAATGGGTTGGTCCAAATCAAACTTGCAGCCACTCTTCAATGCAGAGACATTCTATGCAAACGAAGAGTGACCCAATTTTGACGTTTGTGATTTGGAGAGGTAAAGGATTAAACGATTTTCCAAAAATGGTTAGTTAACAAGAGATCAATCACCGATTTAGACTTAATTACTTTTTAACAATTTAGAAAATGTAGAAAATTTTTGCAAGAAAGAACCAAATTTGAAACGCTTGTAACGATTATCAATAAAGTGATAGCTTTGGATGTAATATTTTATAAAAGAAATAATTATGAACTCAAGATATTTAAAAATTTTGGAATCTTTGCCAATTTGGAAAGGGAGTATAGAAGCTGAAAAATTAGATGGTGGTATTACAAACAATAACTTTATAGTTAATGAACAGGGCAAAAAATATGTTGTAAGAATTGGAGATGATATACCTGAACATTTAATTTTTCGTTCAAATGAATTGTTTTCAAGTCAAGCTGCTGCAGCAATTGGAGTATCACCAAGAGTAGTTTACCATAGTAAAGGAGTTTTAGTTTTAGATTATATTAAAAGCAAAACGCTGACATCTAAAGATATTCAAATGAATATGCACAGAATTATCCCTTTAATTAAGGAAGTGCACAAAAATATTCCAAATCACCTAAATGGTTCACCAATCATTTTTTGGGTTTTTCATGTAATTAGACACTATTCTAATTTTTTAAATCAGAATAATAGTATTCATACTTCAAAGATTGAATATCTTTTAAACTGTAACAACTTTTTAGAGAGTATTTCCGCACCACATTATATAGTTTATGGTCACAATGATCTTCTGGCAGCCAATTTTTTAGATGATGGTAAAAAACTGTGGTTAGTTGACTGGGAGTATTCAGGTTTTAATGATCCAATGTTTGATTTAGGTGGACTTGCTTCGAACAACAATTTTCAGGAAAAAGATGAAATTTTGTTACTAGAAGAATACTTTGAGAAAAATATCAGTGATCAAAAAATTTTAAAATATAACGCTATGAAGACAGCGTCATTACTAAGAGAAACTATGTGGAGTATGGTTTCTGAGATAACATCGAAAATTGATTTTGATTATTCAGAATACACTGAACAGAATTTGGACAAATTTGAATTTAGTTTTAATAGTTTAAAATCATAGTAATGACAGAACTGCCAAGATCATCAAAAGTTGTTATAATTGGAGGAGGTATCGTTGGTTGTTCAACCGCATACCATTTAGCACAATTAGGTGTTCAGGTTTTATTAATAGAAAAAAATAAACTGACTTCCGGAAGTACATTTCATGCTGCAGGATTAATTGGGCAGCTGAGAACAAACTCAAACATTACCCAATTAATTGGTTATTCAATTGATTTATATTCAAAATTAGAAGAGGAAACAGGGCTTGCAACTGGATTAAAAGTAAATGGTGGCCTTCGCTTAGCTACAAACAATGAGAGATGGACAGAAGTTAAAAGGCAGTCGACAACTGCCCAATCATTTGGGTTGGAAATGGAATTACTTACACCCAAAGAAGCGCTAAGTTTATGGCCAATAATGGAAACTAGAGATTTGGTTGGAGCAGCATTTCTCCCTAACGATTGCCAGGCAAACCCGTCAGATATAACTATTGCTTTAGCAAAAGGAGCTCGATTGAAAGGAGCCTCGATTATTGAAGATACATCTGTTTTAGAACTTATAAAGGATGACGATAAAATTACAGGAGTAAAAACTTCTAAAGGTGATATCAATTGTGAGAAAGTTGTGTGTTGTGCTGGGCAATGGTCCAGGGAACTATCTATGCGGTTTGGGATCAATGTCCCTTTAATCTCTTATCAACATCAATACCTCGTTACCGAAAAAATTGAATCTTTAATGACAAATTTACCAACTCTTCGCGACCCTGATAATTTAACATATTTTAAAGAGGAGGTTGGTGGATTGGTAATGGGAGGTTATGAAACAAATCCAAAAATTTGGGCAAACAAGAAGGGAATACCCGATAACTTTAATTTTAGTTTGTTAGAACCAGATTACAACCATTTTGAAGTTATTATGAAGAATGCTCTTAGAAGAGTTCCTTTATTAAATGAGGTTGGAGTCAAAAGTTTAATCAATGGCCCTGAGAGTTTCACACCGGATGGTAACTTTATCTTAGGAGAAGCTCCAGAACAAAAAAATTATTTCATTGGAGCAGGATTTAATGCGTATGGCATTGCGTCAGGGGGTGGAGCAGGAATGGCATTGGCTGAATGGGTTAGGAATGGACGCCCACCATTTGATTTATGGCCTGTAGATATAACTCGTTTTGGATTGCCGCATGGAAAAACAGAATGGCTGGAAAAACGAACCTACGAGGCATACTCTAAGCATTATACCATCGCATGGCCATTTCAAGAAAATGAAAGTGCCCGGCCGTTTAAAGTGTCACCGATTTATAAGGAACTAAAAAAGAGGGGGGCCGTTTTTGGTGAGAAGCTAGGCTGGGAAAGACCGAATTGGTTTTCTGGCAATAAAAATCTTAAAAATATTAATTCTTTCAAAAGACAAGAATGGTTTTATAAAATTGGTGAAGAACATAAATCTGCAAGAGAAAAAGCAGTTATAATTGATCAAACATCTTTTGCAAAATTTTTAGTATCTGGTGAAGATGCTGAAAGATTTCTTAACTATATTTGTGCAAATGATATTTCTAAACCCGTTGGATCTTTAATTTATACTCAGATGTTAAATGAAAAAGGGGGTATAGAAACCGATGTAATCATCGCGCGAACTTCTAAAGTTTCTTTTTATATAATCTCAGGTACAGGATTTATGACGCATGATTATCATTGGATTAATTTAAATCTTAATAAAAGTTTAAAGGTAAAGATCGAAAACTTAACAGAATTATACTCTGTTTTTTCTATTATGGGGCCTAAGTCTAGGGAAATTTTAAACTTAGTAAGTGAAGAAAGCTTTGAAAATATAAATTTTCCTTTTGGAACTTTTAAAGATGTTTTAATTGCAAATTGTCCTGCTCAAGCCTTAAGGGTCTCTTTTTTAGGAGAATTAGGTTGGGAATTGCACTTTGAAACACGTTATGCAGAAGAAATTTACGGTTCTATATTAAATAAAGGTAAGCCATTGGGTTTAAAAAATGCAGGCTATAGGGTTATAGAAAGCTGTAGATTGGAAAAAGGTTATCGAGTTTGGGGTCAAGACATTGGCCCCGATTACACGCCATTAGAAGCAGGATTAATTTGGGCCACTAAAATTAATGCAAATATCGACTTTTCAGGCAAAAAAGCTCTATTAGACCAACGAAGAAATGGAATATACAAAATTTTTGCTGGGTTTACATGCATTGATCCTTCGGTTGTTTTATTAGGTCGAGAAACAATTTTCAGAAATGGTAAGAAAGTAGGTTGGCTTAGTAGTGGTGGGTATGGATATACAATAAAAAAACCTATTGGTTATGGTTACATAAGAACTCAAACACCTATAGATGCTAAATATGTTTTGAATGGCAATTATTCACTTGAAGTTGAAAATAAAAAAATTAAATGTGACGTTCATTTAAAGCCACTTTATGACCCAATGATGAAAAAAATTATGATTTGATGTTGGATTTCAATGGGAGGAATAAAAATTTATGACAAAAATGAAAATTGCTCAAAGTTTAAGTCATAAAACCGAGCTATAAGTAAACAGCTATTTTATTAGTATGATAATTTAAAAGTAGGGTTGTTATAAATGTTAACAACCCTACCTTTTTCATTGAGGTCAGTAAAAATGCTAAAAAATCTTCTACTTTATTTTGTATTCTTTTATTTATAAAACACTATATATTGTGCTTATTGATATTTATACGACAAAATAGATAATTGTTTTAGTCTTGAAAAATGAAATACTATTTTGAGATAGTTAGAATAAAAAATGCTTACAAGGTAAAAATAAAAAATTACTGGGAAACTTCTTAAAGAAGATTACTTGTTACGACAAGACAAAATTATTGTGTTATTGTTCAGTATGGCAAAAAACCTAAGACAAATATTGTGCCTGTAGCAATCATTACAGGGGGGCTATCCGGTATTGGACTTGCAACCAGCAAAATGCTTGCTGGGCGCGGTGTTAAACTAGCTGCTGTATCAAGCCGTGTTGGAAGCAGTCAATACAAAAAGGCTGAAAACCAGATCAAATCTGCTGCCGAAAAAGGCAACACCACTTGCATCTGTCATGCCATTGATATCCGCAATCCGGAAAGCGTCACTCAAGGCCTTGCATTAATACAAGAGACACTTGGAAACGTTACTATTCTCATTAATGCTGCAGGTACTTATCATCACGAGGCCTTGGATAATCATAGCTTTGAAGGTTGGGAAGACACGATTGCTGTCAATCTGACCGGTCCATTTTTGATGACACGTGCATGCTGGCCTATGATGGTTTCCGCCAAACATGGCCGAATTATCAATATTGCCTCTACCGCTGCTCATCGTGGCATGGAAGAATATGCTGGATACTGTTCTGCAAAGGCTGGATTGATCCAACTTACTCAAGTTACTGCTCTTGAAGGAGCTCCTCATAATATCACATCGAATTCAATCAGCCCTTCTTGGGTGGATACTCCAATGATGAAAGCTAGTTTGACCAACAGAGCACGTTCTAGGGGGGTTAACGTTGAAACGCTCTACAACGAAGCCCGCAAGGATAACCCGCAATCACGTATCATTACGGCAGATGAAATTGCTCATCAAATCACTTGGTTAGCTCTAGATGCTCCTCTTGCTCTAACAGGAGAAGATATCATGATGACTGCTGGAGCGTCATGGTAATGAATAAGAGTATCGCTCTTTGGGCTCATCCACGCAGTATGTCAACTAGTGTGGAACGTTCTTTTCGTGAGCGCGGCGATTGTGCCTGCCATCATGAACCTTTTATGTATTTTCATTATTTGGTGAAATTTGGAACCCCTTATCCTGGTTTTGATCCAGAAAACGAACGCCCGCGTGACTTGCATCAAATTGCTGAAATGTTGATTACTAAACCTGAAGGTCTTGATCATGTTTTCTTCAAGGATATGAGTTATTATATTATCGATCACCTTGAGGCATTAAAGCTATTTATGGAGCAGATAACTTCAATCTTCCTTATTCGAGATCCGAGGTTTAGTCTTGCTTCTTATGCGCATCTTGATCCAAAATTTAGCCTCCAAGAAGCAGGACTTGAGGCGCAATGGAATCACTATTCTTGGCTCAAAAAAAATGGTATCCCTGTTATGGTGATTGAAGCTGAAACCATCTCAACTAATCCACAAAATAGTATGATGATGATGTTAGATTTTGCCGGTTTACCTTTTATTCCAGAAATGCTTTCATGGGAAGAGGGAAGGATCCCAAATGATTGGATACAAGCAAAAGCATGGCATAAAAGTAGTTTGACTAGCACGGGGTTTAATCAACTTACCAATCGTGACCCTGATACAGTTTTTGAAAAAGCCCAACAGGCATTGCCGCATCTGGATGAATACTTGAAGCATCACCAGCCTTATTATGAAAAGCTAAAAGCTGCTGCAATTAAGATTTGATCATTCATCCAAGGGCATTAAAAGCACGATTTAAGCCGTCGGCAACCTTGTCTACGTCATCAACACTGAGGCACATTGGTGGTACCATTCGAAGTACTGATTGATATGGTCCTGACTTAGAGAGAATCAGTCCGCTATCACGACAGTTTTCAAAAACTGCGGCCGTCACTTCAGGGTCAGGTTCCTTGGTTTTGCGGTCCTTTACCATCTCAATTGCCAGCATCAATCCACGCCCACGCACATCACCTATCGATCGATGCCTTTCTTTAAGATCGAGCAACTTATGATAAAGAACTCCTCCTACTTTTTTGGCGTTTTGCTGGATTTTGTCTTGTTGTAAAACATCCAGTACAGCTCGCGCTGCAGCGCAACTGGTTGGATTGGCGCCATAGGTATGAAACATAAACTTTTCCGCCATGGGCACTGCGATTTTCTTATGCGTGACAACAGCGCCTATGGGAAAGCCGTTACCCATGCCTTTGGCCATCACAATAATATCTGGGATCACATCGTCGGCTTCAAATCCCCACATGTTATCGCCGGTGCGACCAAAGCCAGCTTGCACTTCATCAGCAATATATAAACCGCCAGCGGCGCGAACGCGATCTGCAGCCCCACTCATGTAAGATTTTGGCATTGCTATAATACCGCCATAACCTTGAACCGATTCAACAATCATTCCAGCAATTTGACCTTCAGTTGTGGATTTGATTGTGCGATCTATTTCATCCAAATAAGGTTCAGCGCCAGCATTTTCACCAAAGATGCCACGATATTGATTGGGTTCAGCTACAAACGAGACATGTCCTGGCATCCCTGGGTGACGCCAACTAGCTATTCCTGTTACTGATTGAGCTGCTGATGTGGGGCCATGGTAACTCGTGCGAAGCGCCAGCATGTCTAAATTTCCTGTATAGGTTCGAGCTATCGTCATGGCAAGATCAACAGCCTCTGCCCCTGAATTGGTAAAATGTACAACCCAGTTATGGCCACTCGGTAAAGTGTTCGCTAGTTCTTCTGCCAGGTGTGCAGGCACTGGATGATAGAACATGGTGGTGCAATGAGTTAATTCAGCCGCTTGTTTTTGTGCAGCGGTAACAACAGTTGGGTGCGAATGGCCCACTGAAATGCAAACATTCATACCCAGAAGATCAATATATTGACGATCTTCAGCGTCATAGAGATATTGCATCGATCCACTTTTGAAAACGATCGGATCCTTGAAGGGCACAAATTTTCGTTGAGAAGCGGCATAGAACTGTTCACGCCGTGCAGCAGTACTATCAATATTCCAGTCTGTCTTTAGATGGGTCATAATTTGCTCCGTTATTGGTAAGGTCTTTGGTTCATTAATGAAGTTCTTTCATTTT
>Ga0066836_10001317_pt1 | contig 12945 bp, 13 predicted proteins | sample ETNtaG_18_FD_71568 | JGI IMG/M metagenome (GOLD analysis project Ga0066836, IMG submission 71568) | Marine microbial and viral communities from oxygen minimum zone, Eastern Pacific Ocean - ETNP201302SV91 | ecosystem: Environmental > Aquatic > Marine > Oceanic | place: Pacific Ocean: Eastern...
GAGAATGTATATCTATTATTCCAGGAGTTACCCATTTCCCTTGAGCCCTAATAATTTTAGTATCAGGAGAAGGTTCAATTAATTCCGCTATTTCATGAATGACATTGTTTTTTATAAGTATGTCTGCGCTTAATAATTCTTCACCGGTCCCAGTTAAAACCCTTCCTCCCTTTACAAGAACATCTCCACTTGAAGAAGGATTATATGTAGAAGGATAAATATCATCTCGCTCACCTTCTCTTTCTGGATTATCAAAGCTCTCAGAAGAACAGGAAATTAAGAAAGTAAAAAAAGTAATAATAATTGAGTTACGCACTACACCGCTACTTTAAGTAGTAATTCAGTTTTGGGCAAGCTTTGACTCTTCTATATTTATAGAAGAATAAATAGACTGATCTACTTCTATATTTAGGAAAGAGTCTTCAGAGGGTTCTGATAAGTTAGTTGCCTCTAAAGTCTCTGGAATTAAATAAACAGAAAAGCTATCTCTTTCTTTTTTAGCTACAGTGAGACTTGCTCCGTTAACTGCCACATACCCTTTAAGAAGAACATAATCTATCCATTCTTGAGGGCATTCAACTCTTAATTCTACTTCTCCATCATTTTGGATTAGCTTTGATTTGCCTTGACAGGAAACGTGACCAGAAAGTATATGGCCTCCCACCTCATCTCCAAACTTGAGAGACCTTTCTAGATTAACCATACTGCCAACCTTAATGTTGTCAAGATTAGTAATTCTTAACGTCTCTTTAATTACGTCAAAGATCATGCTCTTATTGTTTGAGCTTACAACGGTCAAACAAACGCCGTTTACTGAAATACTTGCACCCTCTTTTAGATTCTCTGTAAAAGAATTAGTGGCGTAAACCTCAATAGATTTTCCGAACGAGGTCTTATTGCACTCCTTAATTTCTCCTATCTCCTGAACAATCCCTGTAAACATTATTGCTTAGATAAATATTCTTGGATTAATTGGGCTTCTTCTGTTTTATCTGATTGAATAAAGAAATCTACTAGTTGAGAAATAGTTGCTATTGATAATAATCTGGAGTTTGTTTTCTTCTCTATTATATCTCTAGCCAAAACGCCTTCTACTAGCTCTTCTCGATCAAGTGCAACCATTGATGAAACAACCTCGCCGCCCCTTGCCCTAACTAATTCTATGGATTCATTTAATGCGGTCCCAGCAGTTAAAACGTCATCAAGAATTAAAACCTTCTTACCTTCAACGCTGCCAACTATTTTTCCGCCCTCTCCATGAGTTTTTTCTTCTTTTCTATCAAAGCTTACTGAAATTAAGCTTGAAGTCCTGTCACTGACAATAGTAGCAACTGCTGCTGCAAGTGGTATACCTTTATAAGCGGGCCCGAAAATTACATCAAAATTAATGTTTTGTTCTTCAATTAGATTTGCATATAAATTAGATAGTTGATTAATGAAGCCCAACTCAAAGAAAGAGCTTATGTTAAAGAAATAAGGACTCTTTCTTCCAGATTTCAAAGTAAAATCGCCTAACAGTAGAGCCTCTGCCTTTAAGGCAAGCTCAAAAAAAACCTTTTCTCTTTCTTTCATAAAAAGTTTGCTAAAAACTTCATCATTTTAATGCATTTAACCTACAATAAACTTCTTTTTAATTTATGGCTAAATTATTTGTTATTTCTGCACCCTCGGGTACTGGTAAAACTTCTTTAATCCAAAAAGTTTTAGATGAAGAAGAAGCTTCTAAAACTAAATTAGGTGTTTCTTGCACAACTAGAAAGAAAAGGAAAAATGAAGAAGAAGGCGTCGCCTATTTCTTTCTTGATGAAAAAGAATTCAATCAAAAAATTGATGAAGGAAATTTTCTTGAATACGCTAAAGTTTTTGGAAACCTTTATGGGACGCCTAGAGATTGGGTTGTATCGACAATTTCTCAAGGATTTGATGTTATTTTAGAACTAGATGTCCAAGGCGCTATACAAGTAAAAAATGCCTATCCAAATGCAAAAACTATTTTCATCATTCCTCCTTCTTACCAAGACTTGGAAGATAGACTGGTTGCCAGAGACCAAGACAGTAAAGAAACTATAGAAAAAAGACTTTCGGAAGCCAAACAGGAAGTTTTTTCTGGAAAAGATTTTGACCATTTAATAACTAACGATAATTTTGATCTTTCCTTTATAGACTTGAAATCTGCGATGTATTCTAATGCTGGCATTAATAAGGAAAGACAAGCTATTACAAAAAAATGTTTATCTCATTTGCTGGATCATTAGAGCTCTTTGCATTAGAATGCGCGTCCCTTACTTAAAAGTACATTAATTATGGCTAGAATCACCGTAGAAGATTGTTTAGATAAAGTCAGCACTAGATACGAATTAATTATTTTGGCGGCAAAAAGAGCTCGTCAGCTAGCAACTGGCGGAAGACGCCCTACACTAGAATGGGAAGATGATAAACCTACCGTTATGGCTTTGAGAGAAATAGAAGCAGGAACAGTATCTACTGAAAATATTAATGATCTTAAGGTTGATATCGCTGACTTAGAGCAAGAATTCTCTGAAGGTCTTTCTGCTGAAGACTTGCCACAGACTTAATTATTCCAATATCATTAGCCTTAGGGCTCAAAAATAGAGATACTTAATCTTTGTTTTGATAATTTTATGGAATCTATAAGCGCACTATCAAAAAAACTTTCGGATTACTTGGATCCCAAGAAAGTAAAACAAGTTAATAAGGCTTATGATTTTGCTTGTGAGGCACACTCTGGGCAATACAGATCTAGCGGCGATCCTTATGTAACACACCCTATAGCCGTTGCTAGCATATTGGGAAGCTTCAGGATGGATGAAGACAGTCTTTCAGCTGCAATGCTCCATGATGTTATGGAAGATTCAGGTATACCTAAAAGTGTAATTGAGAAAGAATTTAACAAGCAAGTTGCTGATCTGGTCGATGGTGTAAGCAAGCTAAATACATTAACGATCTCTAGCAAAGATGAATCTCAAGCTGAGAACCTTCAAAAGATGGTGCTAGCTATGTCTAAAGATATTAGGGTTATTGTTGTGAAGCTTGCTGATAGATTGCATAACATGCGCACGCTCTTGTACTTAGATAGACAAAAACAATTAAGAATAGCTAAAGAAACTTTAGAAATTTATGCTCCAATAGCTCACAGAATTGGCATGAACACTTTGTACCGAGAACTAGAAGATTTGGCCTTTAAAACAATCTACCCTACTAGGTATGAAAGGTTAATTGCAGCTGTAAAGAAGAATAGAGGCGGCCAAAAAAGAGTCTTAAATAGAATTCAGAAAGAAATGGGTGATAGATTATTAAAAGAGGGTATAGCTTCTATAGTAGAAGGAAGAGAAAAGCATATCTATAGCATCTATAGAAAAATGAAAGAAAGGAGAAGATCCTTTGAAGAAATTATGGATGTTTATGCCATAAAAATCATCGTGGATACTCCTGAAAATTGTTACCGAACACTTGGACATATTCATAGTATGTACAAACCAGTAAGAGGAAGATTTAAAGACTATATAGCGATCCCCAAATCTAATGGTTATCAATCTATTCACACTGGAGTAATAGCACTAAAGGGAATTCCTATTGAGATTCAGATCAAGACTCAAGAAATGAATGACATGGCTGAAAATGGTATAGCTTCGCATTGGCTTTACAAATCAGGGCATAATTCCGACTCTAGCCCTCAAATTAAAGCTAGACGTTGGGTTGCAGGTTTATTAGAAATGCGAGAAAACTATGAAACCACAGAAGAGTTCATTAACTCGGTTAAGACGGATATTTTTCCAGATGAGATTTATGTATTCACTCCGCAAGGAGAAGTTATTGAAATGCCAGGCGGATCAACTGCAATAGATTTCGCATATGCAGTGCATACAGATATTGGTCATCATTGCAGGGCTTGCAGAATAAATAAGAAGCTTGCTCCTTTGAGTGTCCCATTAGAAAGTGGTCAAACTATAGAAATACTTAGAGACAAAGTTCCTCAAACTTCTCCAGCTTGGTTAAATTTTGCGACAACAACTAAAGCAAGACACAACATTAGAAACTACCTAGGAAGTTTAAAATCTTCAGAAGCGAGAAAATTTGGTAAAAGATTACTTGAGCAATCTCTCGATAATTTAAATATTAAACTAAAAAATGTTGATAAAGATAAATTAAGAGGTGCATTAGATAGTATTGGAGGAAGAAGTTTGAACCGGATCCTTAAAGAAATTGGATTAGGAATAAGGGTAGCAAATGTTGTAGCTCAGCAAATAGCAGGATTCGTAAATAAAGATAGTGAGATTGAATCGGATTCTGCCATTCCTCTTGAAATTACTGGCTCCGAAGGACTTGTGGTTAATTATGCTCCTTGTTGTAAGCCGATTCCTGGTGATTCAGTTATGGGTCACTTTACGGCAGATAGAGGATTAGTAGTTCACCAAGAAAGATGTAAAAATATTCTCTCTTTTAGAAAAGATCCTGAACAATGTTTCCCTGTTAACTGGGGAGAGTCATCTGGTAAAGTTTTTACTTCTCAAATTAAGATTATGGCAAATGACGAACCGGGGCTCTTAGCAAACATAGCCTCAACTATAACGGAAACAGGAACAAACATTAGCTCAATACAAACAACTGACCTTAATTCTGGTCTACATGATTTCGTGCTTGACCTTGAGGTTTCTGATAGATTACATCTTTCACAAATAATAAAGAAAATAAAAACTTTAAAATCAATAGCTTCTGTTTCGAGGATCCACGATCAAGAGGAAAGACAAGCGAAGGTTTTACATTAAATTATGAAAAAAAAGATTCAAACAGAAAATGCGCCTAGTGCTATAGGTCCTTATTCCCAGGCTATTGAGGCTGGAAATATGATTTATATTTCAGGACAAATACCCTTAGATAGTGAAACTATGAAGTTAGTGGAAGGAGAAGAACACCAAATCAGGCAAGTATTCAATAATATTTCTGTTATATGTGAGGAAGCTAATTGTTCTATAAATGACATAGTTAAATTAAATGTCTCTCTACAAGACCTGTCGATGTTTTCTTTAGTAAATGAAGTTATGTCTGAACTCTTTAATGAACCTTACCCTGCTAGAGCTGCTTTGCAGGTGGCTAGATTGCCTTTAGATTCTTTAATTGAAGTAGAAGCAATAATAGTAAAGAACAAATAAATTATTATGACTGAAGACAGCAAAGATCTTCATTCAGTAACGAACTTAAAAGGAGTAGGTCCTAAGATTTCAGAATCTTTAAAATCATTGGGCATCCAATCAGTCCAAGATGCAATGTTTCACCTTCCTTTTAGGTATGAAGATAGAACAGTCTTGACTCCTATTGGAGATGCTTCATATGACAAACCTGTATTAGTAGAAGGAGAGATAGTTAAGTCCACTGTGGTTTTTAGAGGACGAAGAATGCTTTTTACAGAGATCTATGACGGAACGGGGCGAATAACTATGCGAATGTTTAATTTTGCCATGGCCCAACACAAAGCTTTACAGGAAGGTCTAATGATCAGGTGTTATGGACCAGTTACGCCAGGACCAAATGGAAAACAGATGATTCACCCTCAATATCAAGTATTTGATAAGTCAGAAAATTTAGAGATAGATAATAGTCTTACGCCTGTATACCCAACAACTTCTGGTTTACAGCAAGGCAGAATAAGAAAAGTTATTCATGACTCAATTACTTATTGCGACAAACATGGTCTACTAAAAGAAAGTTCTTCTCTTAACACTGAATCTGGTTTTGTTGATTTATGGGAGAACTTGAAGTTTATTCATAATCCTCCTTCAAATATAGATATTCAAACCCTTATTGAAGGCAAACATCCAGCTCAAAGGTCTTTAATTAAAGAAGAGTTAGTTGCCCACATGTTGTGTGCGGGGATATTAAAAAATGAGTTAGAAGGAAGATCTGGTCCTACTATGGATAAGATCTCTAACGCAGAGGAAAAGTTTACTTCTTCTTTAGAATTTAACTTAACTGGAGCACAAAAAAGGACGTGGGATGAAATTAGATCAGATCTAACTGGAAACCAACCTATGAGAAGGCTACTTCAAGGGGATGTAGGTTCTGGGAAAACACTAGTTGGAGCTTTAAGCGCATTACATGCTCATGAAAATGGTTGGCAAACAGCCTTCATGTGTCCAACAGAAATATTAGCTGAGCAGCACCATTTATCATTATCTGAATGGTTCTCCTCACTTGGTCTGAGAGTTGAACTATTAACGGGCTCCACAAGCGCTTCAGATAGAAAAGAAATTATTTCAAAGCTGAAGGGAGGAGAAATTAATATTTTGGTAGGGACCCATGCTCTCTTCCAAGAAGATGTTATTTTTAATTGCTTGGGCTTAACCGTAATAGATGAGCAGCATAGATTTGGAGTGCATCAAAGATTTTCAATGCTTGAAAAAGGTGGGACTAAAAACCAAAGTCCTCATCAATTAATCATGACTGCTACCCCCATACCTAGAACCTTAGCAATGACTGTTTATGGCTCACTAGAGACTTCTATCATTGATGAAATGCCTCCTGGAAGGAGACCTGTAGAGACTTCAGCTAGACCTAACTCACTTCGTCAAAAGGTTATTCAGAGAATTGAAGAGGTGTGCTTATCCGGTCAAAGAGTTTACTGGGTTTGCACCTTAATTGAAGAGTCTGAAGAGCTTGAAGCGCAATCGGCTGAAGAGCTATTTAAAGAGATATCAGATCTTTTACCAGAAATTAATGTAGGGCTAGTTCATGGTAAATTAAAAAAGAAATCTAAAGATCAAGTTATTAAAAAGTTCAGAGAGGGAAAAATACAGTTATTAGTATGTACTACAGTAATAGAAGTTGGCGTTGATGTGCCTGAAGCAACTTTAATGATCATAGAAAATCCTGAACGATTAGGACTTTCTCAATTACATCAGCTCAGGGGAAGAGTAGGAAGGAAGGCTAATTCTGATTCACACTGCCTTTTACTTTATAAAGAACCTCTTAGCTCTTTAGCTGAAGAAAGAATAAAAACTATGCAGGAAACGAACGATGGTTTTGAAATTGCTGAAAAAGACCTTGAGTTAAGGGGAGCTGGAGATATCTATGGCGTAAGGCAATCTGGCTTAATGGATCTGAAGATAGCAAATCCGATTAGAGACTCTGATCTTTTAGAAGAGGCACAAGAAGACGCAATTAAAATAGCTAAGAATGATGATAATTATGCAAAAGCTATCGTATTGAGATGGATAGGAAATAGAGTGGACTATTCTGAGTCTTAATTAATCTTCCTTAACACATAAAACTTTCTTTTTGGGGCAGGAAAATTCTCTACAGTTATATCTTGATTTGTTTCCAAAACTGCAGACTCGTAGGACTTAAATGGCATCCACTTAGTTTGCCTCTGTTCATTTAAGGTTGTTTGCACCTCTATTGAATTATCAATAACCTTTAATCCTTCTTTTTCTGCTAAATCTACAAACCCTTTATCTGTATGAACAAAATGAACATTGGGCATTGATGCGTAAGGCCCTTTAGGCTCTATGTAATCTCCGTATTCATTAGATGCAATTACGGTTTCTATGACCAACTGCCCTTCTTCTTTCATTCTATCTCTTAAGGAAATAAGGTGCTTAGATGGGTCTCTTTGGTGATATAAAAGACCCATGCTAAAAACTACATCGAAATGAGTTTCTTTCATTTCCAGGTCTTCAAGCCTCTCGGGTAGCATTCTTATTTTATTTGTCTTTATAAAATGATTAATAGCTTGAAATTGAGAAAAGTGAATTAAATTAGGTTCCAGACATAATATAGCTTCAGCTTCTTGACCTAACATTCTAAATGCGTAATACCCATTGCCTGAGCCCACATCCATAATAGTCTTATCTTTTAGATCTAGATCTAATTCAAGAAACCTATCCCATTTTAGATTTGATCGCCATTCACTATCTACGAATATATTATTAATCTTAAATGGGCCTTTCCTCCAAGGTAACAACTCAGATAAAAGATTCTCTATTTCTTCTTCATCTGAACTATTACATTTTCCTTTTATATTTACACCTGACAACAAATCACTCTCAGCATCCTCAAGACTTGGGATCTTAGATAAGAGATTTATCCAATTTTCTATTCTTTTGTCTTTTTTTTGACCAAATGGATTATTTAAATCTATATAGTCTAAAAAGAGTTCCTCACATTCTACTGAGATAAAAGTCATTATTTTTGAAACTTGTACGTTAAAAAATTTAAGTTTGACATTAATTTAGTTGAGTCTTTAAAGCCTAACTCTTTTGCCCTATCAAGATGCTGAGACTCTGTCTCAGTAACCAAAACCCCTTCTAAAGAATCTCTTTTAGAAGAAATTTCTAATTTTGAATAACCGTTTGTAGCTTTAAAAGAATGATGAATATTAGATATTTCTTCTGTTCTTTTTTTTGAATCAAAATGAATTTTTTCAGATAAGATTAAAATTCCTCCAGGAACTAGTCCTTGGTAAATCTTTTGTATTAACTCTGCCCTTTCTTTAATATTTAAAAACTGGAGTACGAAATTTATTACAACTATTGAAGCATTTAGAATTTCAGAATCCGATATGTCTTCTTTTAAAAAATTAACCTGCCCTGCTTTAATAGATCTGCTAAACCTTTCCGTACAAGACCTTATCATTGAATCTGCATTGTCAATTGCAATTACCTTAGACCTTCCATCTAAGACATTTAATAAAGAAGAGGTAGAGGCACCAAGAGAACAACCTAAATCATAAACATTAGACCCATCTATATAGTGATTCTTGGCTTGTTGCTGGATAATTCTAAGAGTTGTGTTGTATCCAGGCACAGACCGATCAATCATATCTTCAAAAACTTCTGTTACTTCTTCATTGAAAGAAAAGGGCAAACCACTTACATTACCCTCTTCAAAAATTTTGTCCTGCTTTCCCACAGAGTTAATTGTAAAATTTAAATAATAAAAATGTCTAATTACTTTATAAGACCGCCTAAATCTGAAAAAGAATGGAAGGATTATTTGTTCTTTCGTTGGGAAGTTTTAAGAAAACCTTTAGGAATGTCACAAGATTCCCTTGAGGATGATTTAGAGTCCTCAAGCTACCATTTAATGGGTATAAATGATGAAAAAAAAGTTATTGCATCAGGAAGAGTTCACTTCAATGGCCCCGAAGAAGCCCAGATTCGTTACATGGCCGTTAATGAAAACTTGAAGAGAAAAGGCATAGGATCCGAGATTGTCGAGAAACTTGAAGAATTTGCATCTTCTAAAGGAGCCAAAAAGATGGTCCTTAATGCTAGAGAAAATGCTTTGAGTTTTTACTTATCTTTAGGCTATACAGAGAAAGGCCCGTATCAATCTGATACAGGCATTCCTCATAGTAAAATGGAAAAAGATCTAACTTAGATGCTTACAGTAACGGAGCAATAACTAAGCTCACAATTGCCATAACATTAATAAGAATATTCATGGAAGGTCCTGAAGTGTCTTTAAATGGATCACCCACAGTATCGCCAACAACAGCTGCCGAATGAGTATCAGTTCCCTTTCCACCTAAATTGCCTTTTTCAATATATTTCTTAGCGTTATCCCACGCACCTCCAGCATTGGCCATAAAGAGGGCCATCAGAACACAAACCAAAAGACCGCCAGCTAACATTCCACCAAGAGCTTCTGCTCCTATACCCAAACCAACTAAAGGCGGTGCTGATACAGCAATTATTCCTGGTAAAAGCATCTTTTTGAGAGCGGCAGAAGTTGCAATATCAACGCATTTAGCTGTATCTGGTTCTGCATTTCCTTCTAGAAGTCCTGGAATCTCTTTAAATTGTCTTCTAATCTCATTTATCATTTCAAAAGCAGCATCCCCAACTGCAGTCATCGTTATTGAAGCAATCAAGAAAGGTATAGCTCCTCCAATAAATATTCCTATCAAAACTATGGGCTCATTAAGCATTAGCACTAAGGGGTCTTCTCTATTGGCAGAGACAGCAGATACAAAGGCAGCAATTATTGCCAAGGCAGCTAACGCCGCAGCACCTATTGCAAATCCTTTTCCAATTGCAGCAGTAGTATTACCTTGTTCATCTAACTCGTCCGTTATAACTCTTGTTTCCGATGGCATACCAGCCATTTCTGCAATACCGCCGGCATTATCTGCAACCGGCCCATATGCATCTATGGCCATTGTTATTCCAACCGTAGAAAGCATTCCAACTGCAGCAATACCAACCCCATAAAGGCCAGTTAACTCAGTAGAGATATAAATAATCAAAACAATACAAGCAATAGGTAAAACTACAGATTGCATGCCGACAGATAGGCCAGTAATCATCACTGTAGCTGGTCCAGTTTGACCAGATTCCGCAATTTTTACTACTGGCTTTGATCCAGTGTAATACTCTGTGATCAGGCCTATAGCTATACCTCCGACTGACCCACATACAACTGCCAACCAAACATTGAATCCGGTTTCCCCAATTAGCATACCTGTTAAATAGTAGGCAGCTATTATAAAAATTAAGGGAGCTCCCATTGTTCCCCATCTCATGGCATTTGCAGGTGAAGACTTTGAGAACAATCTAACAATAATAATTCCTATGATTGACGAAATAAGTCCTATTGAAGCTAAAGCCAAGGGCAAAAACATCATTCCTTCTTTCTGTATTTGTGAAAATTCTGATGAAATAACGAAAGTGGATGCGATAGCAATACAAGCAACCATAGAACCGCAGTAAGATTCAAAAATATCTGAACCCATGCCAGCAATATCTCCTACATTATCTCCGACGTTATCTGCAATTACTCCTGGATTTCGTGGATCATCCTCGGGGATGCCAGCTTCAATTTTTCCAACTAAATCAGCTCCAACATCAGCGCTCTTAGTGTAAATACCTCCTCCAACTCTTGAAAACAAGGCCACAATGGAAGCACCCATAGCAAAACCTTCAATTGAGTGCGCATCTCCACTTAGAATATAGTACAAGGAGCCAAGTCCAATTAAGCCTAGAGAGGCGACGCAAAGACCCATGATAGATCCACCGTAAAAGGCTACAGAAAGAGCAGACTCTGCTCCGGATTGAGAAGCAGCAGTAGCAGTCCTAACATTAGCTTTAGTTGCAGAGTACATACCAATCCAACCTGCTATAGATGATGATAAAGCTCCCGCCAATACAGCCAATGCTGTGTCTTGACCTAATGATAAATAAACTAAAATAATTACCACTAAAGCAAAGATGCTTAAATAGGTATATTCAGTTTTCATAAAAGTCATTGCGCCTAAGTGAATTTGATCTCCTATTTTTTTAACCTCTTCATCCCCTTCTGGGAAATTAATTACAACAAGGTAAATTCCTAAGGCTACTAAAAGGCCTAAGGCACCTAATATTGGCGGTATAGCAAGATAACTTTCAATCATTATTTCTCCTTAAAATTCTGGAATAATTTGTTAATAGCGCGTGAGTCTACAAGAATAATAAATTAAAGAAAATACTAATTTTCTGAATCAAATACTTCTTGACTAAATTCATTCTCAGATTTTGCAACTATGCACGAAACTGCAGCATCTCCACACACATTTACGGCTGTACGAATCATGTCTAAAATCCTATCAACTGCAAGAATCAGGCCAATTGCGTCCAAAGGCAGCCCTATAGACCCAAGAATTAAAGCCAATGTAACTGTTCCTGCAGAAGGAACAGCGGCAGTACCTATAGAAGTGACAATCGCTAACATAACTATTTGCCCATACTGAACTAGAGTTAAATCTACCCCAACTGTACTTGCAATGAACATAGTTGCAAGACCTTGCATGATAGCTGTTCCATCCATATTGATGGTCGCCCCTACTGGCACAACAAAAGAAGAGACATCTTTTTTTACTCCCAAATCATCAGTTACGGTTTTTAGAGTTACAGGAATAGTTGCCGCACTAGAAGAAGTGGAGAAAGCAAATAAAGCGACATTCCACATCTTCTTAAAGAAAGTTATTGGATTAAGATTAGCGAAAAACTTAAGTATTAATGAGTAAGTGAATATGAGATGAAAAAATAGAACAAATATTAATATAAGAACGTATTCCGCTAGATCGCCAAATATATCTACCCCTTTATCCATTACGTAGCTTCCCATTAGGCAAAAGACACCGATTGGGGCAAAACTCATTATTAACAGAACAATTTTTAGAAAAACTATATTAAATCTTTCAAAGCTCTTAGAGAGCCCGTCAGTTAAATCATCAGTGAGATTAAGGGCAATGCCAAACAAGATGCTTATAAAGACTATTCCTAGCATGTTATTTTCTATAAAAGCTCCGAACATATTGTTTGGGAATATCCTTAGAACGGTTCCATAAAGACTTGAATCACCTGGAGGCGGTGTGTAAGGCACTACTTGACCCGTACTACCAGAAAGATCTAGAGCCCATCCAAAAAATAAAGCTAAGCTGACTGCAATCGCAGTCGTTAGCAAATAAAGTCCTATGGTTTTTGTGGCAATCGAACCCAATTTAACCATATTAGACAAAGAGGAAATTCCAGAAACTAAAGAAAAGAAAACAAGTGGTACAACAACTAACATTAGTAAGTTCTTGAAGATCTGACCTCCTAAGTTAAATACATATTTTTCAACTCCAAGAGATAGTGTTTGAGGAAAAAGATTTGGAGAATAATAGAAAATTGAAGCAACTAGGACTCCAAGCCCCATTCCTACCAAAACATTTCTAGTTAAGTTTTCCGGAGCAGATAAAGTGTTCATATTTCTACCATTTCAAAGTCTTCCTTGCCCACGCCACAATCAGGACATACCCAATCTTCAGGTACGTCTTCCCATTTAGTTCCAGGCTCTATACCGTCATCAGGCCAGCCTTCTTCTTCATCATAGACCAATCCACAGACAATACATTCCCATTTTTTCAATTTCTACTCCTTAAGCGATTAAAAAAACGTTATTCTAACC
>Ga0066836_10001319_pt1 | contig 12941 bp, 11 predicted proteins | sample ETNtaG_18_FD_71568 | JGI IMG/M metagenome (GOLD analysis project Ga0066836, IMG submission 71568) | Marine microbial and viral communities from oxygen minimum zone, Eastern Pacific Ocean - ETNP201302SV91 | ecosystem: Environmental > Aquatic > Marine > Oceanic | place: Pacific Ocean: Eastern...
TTTGCAGATTTAGAAAGTAATATAAAAATAATTAAACAACTTAGCAACGTTGAAATATGTTATGCAGTTACATTAATGAATTTAAACATTACTACTATACCTGAAATACATGAATGGCTTACTACACAAGATTTATCTCGTTCATTAGTAAGTTTTTCTAATGTAGTTGCGAGACCAGAATACTTAAGAGCAGACATTTTGCCTAATTATTTAAAAAAACAAACATTAGACAGAATACAAAATATACCTGCACAATTAACGTGGCCCGATGATAGTATTGATATTGGAGCAGGCGGACTGTATGACACAGGCATATCTGATATTATAAATATTTTAAATAAAGATACTGAAGACCTTCCTTTATTAAAACAGTTAAAACAATATTTAGATAGTTTAGATACATTACGTGGCACAGACTGGAAACAAACATTCCCGGAGTTTATATGAAAGTTAAAACAGGCGATCCACAATTTAAATTCGAAAAAGGCGGAAATAGTATATGGCATAATCCGCTTATGGAATTTATAGAAAATGAAGAAATTTTAACAAAATACTTAGATGGATATCCGCAAGTACAAGATGAATTTTTAGATTTGTATCCTAACTGGATTAATACAAGTAAACATAATTCAGTTGAAGGAATGGATAATTTTAAGTATAAAGCAATTAGTGTTGGTTGTACACAAGCACTAGATTGGTTTCATTTATACTCATCCCAGCACGGACTTATATTAAAATTATTTAGAGGAGAGTATCCATACAATAGAGATATTGGCCTATTCAATTATCAGAAACAAATGATTAATGAGTATACAGAATTACAAGAAGGCGATGCACTTATATTAAGTTATCCGTTTAGCGGATACGGTTCAAAGCACGAACAGTATAATGAAACAATGGCTCATTGTAGTAAACTAGGTATTCCTGTATTAATAGATTGTGCTTGGCTAGGTAGTGCAAAAAATATGAATATTGATTTGAATTACGATTGTATATACGGTGTTGCATTTAGTTTAAGTAAATCGTTAAGTTGTGGTAATTGGCGTTCGGGTATGTTTTTAACAAATGACGAAAGATGTAGTATGGTGCTATGCACAGAGTGGGCTCACCAAGTACATTTGAATACGTGGATATGTTATAATTTAATACAAAACTTTAGTCCAGATACATTACAAAATACATTTGGTAAGTATCAACAAAAAATTTGTAGAGACTATAAACTAATACCAACCGATACTGTACATATTTGCTTATCGTATGATCAAGAATGGAAAGACTATCATAGAGACTTTAGCAAGTATTTTAGAATTAATATTAGAAAGCCATTGAAACTTTATAGAAAGCAGAAAATGGCATGAAATTTGAAGATTACATAAAAGATTCTTCATTAGTAAATTATGGAATAGATTTAAATGATTGTTCTCGTCCTAATATAACGAAAAAATTTGATTATGGTATTGTTTGGCCTCCGGGCGGAGGCGGTTGGTTTCTAACATCAGGTGTATTATCAGAATTAGGGTATCAGAATCATTGTCGGTTAGATAGTCGAAATAACGAATATCATCACGTAACATATAATTATTTTACAGATGTTGACAATTTAATTAGAGGTAATTTTAGTAAAGAAATAGTAACTAATACATTAAATCAAGATTTAGATAAATTATCTGTTGATGAAGCAGGATCTATATTTTGCAGTCACTGGTTACCGGTATCGATTTTAAGTAATACTAATATTCACATAAAACATTTAACATACATTCGATATTCAAACTGGCTTCGAAAAGCTCTAGTTCATATTAAGAGATTATTAAAAACAAGTTCAGAGGTTGTGACTGTTGGATTTTTATTAGGAGAAACAATAAAAGAGATAAAGAATAATCCTAAATTTTTAGAACATCCATTTAGGTTTACAGGAGCCGAATTTGGTCGTATGCTAAAAGTATTGCAAGCAGATTATTCAAAATTGTTTCGAAACAATGACGAAACTTATATATTATATTTTTATGCCATTTGGTGTATTAAATGTAATTTTGATATGTATGATCCTGCTTTTTTTCAAAAGTATATTTTAAGTTTATTTCAAGTGTATAGAAATCATTGGGATGGGGTTGAAATAGAACAACAAGCAATAGATTATATAAAATCAACAGGTAAGGTAGATCACTTTGAAGTAAGAGATTATAACGATTTGTTTTTTGATCTTAATACCAACCTGCCAATATCTAAAACTAAGATAGTAAAATATAGTAAAAAAAATTTAGAATTAATAGACTCAATGGCAACATATATACCTGACGAAACTATTAAAAAGGAACTATATATTGAATTTGATCAATATAATAATAGAATGAAAGAAGCATTACATGAGTAGATCTTTTGCTTGCCGTTATCCATTAAAGGCTGTACATATATTTCCTAATACAAAGGATACTCCGTGTTGTCGTTTTCATCAAATGCATCTTAAAGATGACGATGTAAACACCATACAAAATTATGACAACATGTTTACATCTATAAGACAAAACATGTCAACAACAGCAATACAAGGATGTGAAAAATGTTACGAACAAGACGAACGTGGCATTGATAGTATGCGAGCAGAAAGTTATAGGCTATTTGATAATGATGATGTAGCATTAGAATGTATTGAAATATCAGTTGGGCGGTTATGTAATTTAGCATGTGTTTCTTGTGGTGTTGATTCTAGTACAACATGGGAGGAAGATTCTTATGTATGGAATGATGCACCTACGCCAAAAGAAACAGAAGTACACATTCCTTTAAATAAAGACATATATAAAGATTTAAAGATTTTAAAAATTACAGGCGGAGAGCCTTTTTTGCACATTAAGTTTTTAAAGTTTCTTAAGTTTTTAGTAGATAGCAATTTGGCAAAAAACATTGAACTGGAAATTTTTACTAATACGACTTTTTATCCTACTAAGTTGGATGTTGATAATTTACTATGTTTTAAATCTATTACTTTAAGTTGTAGTATTGATGGCATAGGTGAAGTAAATGAATTCCTACGATATCCTAGCAAATGGCAAGCAACAGAAGAAATATTTATTAAGTGGAAAACATTAGCAGAAGCAAATAAAAATTTTAACATTAATGTTGCCTGTACTGTTGGATGGTTAAATCTTTTATATGTTAAAGAACTATTACATTGGGCTAGAATACACCACGACACTCCAATGATTTTACAATTCATTGACGGGCCTTCATGGCTTAGTATAACTTGTTTACCATCAAATTACAAGAAAAAAATACGTTATGCTCTTGATTTACAGTTTGATGAGTTCTATCATAAACGACAAAAGTACGATAACATTTACAATCAATTAAAAGCAAAACTAGATTCACTAGGCAATGTAGATGATTACGAACTTGGAGTTGAAAAATTACAAACATTAATGGCACATAGACAGCAAGACTTTAGTGCCTTTAATAAACATTTTGAATTAATTGCATTATGAAATCTATTTCACATTTAAAAGATTCAGATACATTTTGTTTATTACCGTTCATGCATACATACGGAAGTGCCGATGGTAACCTTGTATTATGCTGTGAAGCACAGGAATATGAGTGCGGAAAGGGCGGTAAAACGCTCGACAGCAGGTGGAATAGCAAAGAGTATAAAGAAGTACGTGAAGCACTAGTAGAAGGTACTAAGCATAAGGCATGTCATGTATGTTGGCACAACGAAAAGAACGGTATAGAAAGTAATAGGCAGTTACACACTGAACAACATTGGGATGAGTTTGCACCGCTTATACAATTAAATGATGACTATACAGTAAGCAATCAGCCAGTGTGGTTTGAGTTAAAGATAGGAAACTTTTGTAACCTTGCTTGCAGAATGTGTAGTACTCATAGCAGTTATAAACGAGCCCAAGATATTGATATTATAGGTAAGTATAGTGGGTTTGACAATCAAGAAACAAAACTTGTAACACCTGATGATTTGTTTGCAATACTGCAAAGTGATGTAGATTGGACACAAGTAGAACGATTACAGTTTACAGGTGGCGAACCTATAATAAATGAGATGCATTACGATTTATTGTACAGTATACCTAGAGAGTATAGGCATTTAATTCGTTTGCGTTATGCAACGAATTTAACACATTTAAAGTATAGACAACACGACTTAATAGATATATGGAGGCAATTTAAACATGTCAATGTTAAAGTCAGTATGGATGGCGCTGGCGCTGTTTATGATTATATACGTGTTGGTGGTAGTTTTAGTACTGTCGCAAACAACATGAACGAGTTAAAGAATGTTGATAATGTAGATATAGCAGTAGGTTTAACTATACAAGTTTACAACGTATTTGCATTACCCGAGTTTTTTGATTTTATAAATAAAATTGGAATCAACTTTAGTTTCGTTGGTTCCTTTTTATTACAAACTCCAAAGTACCTTAATATATCAGTATTACCACAAACCTGGAAAGATCAAATTTGCGATAAACTTAGCAAGTATAATGGAAAAGTTAACATACATAGACACGACAACTTTGATACTATTATAGAGTATATGCAAAAAAATGATAACGAAAAACTATTTTGGAAAAAAACTATGCCATACACACAGGAAATGGAAAGTCGACATCCAGATAGTATAACATTTATGAACCTACTTAAAACACATGGAATTACAATATAATCCAATAGAAATTGGTATTAAAAATATGAACCATAAGTTTATAAACTTTTTGGTTTATCCTGATTGGAATTCAAGAAGACACAATCGTAAGCATTTACCTTTATTTGAAAAATTACAAGAATTAACACATTGGGGTTCTTCTGATATATTTTATGCTATGAATTATGCATATGTACCTGAAATGTGGATACCACAAGCCATAATACAAGCAAATAGATTGGGCATGGAAATAGTTAATATTTTTTATATAGGTACATCAATTACTGATAGTGAAGTAGATTTTATAGACAAGATTCTAGAGTATCATGTAAACGTAAAAGAAGAATTACATAAAACTAATGATAAATTTGTACTAGCCGGAGAAATAGAACAGAGTAACATATATCCAGAATTTAAACGAAGTTACATATTAGTTAATATTGATAATTATATTTTACACGGTTGTCCTCGATTTATTATAGAACCTGAATTACATTATACATATTGTTGCACACATTATGATGAGTTTGAACGAGGTACTGCACACGGGTTATGGCCCGATACTGAAAAAATGGGAAAACAAATACCTCCGCCGAGTTTAGGATGGAGTGCTCCGGCAATATCAACAATTTTATCATGGGGAACGCCAGTACTACAACTACCAGAAACAATAACAAAGGAACTCCATACAGTTCCGTGGGATGAAGATAGAGATTACTGGCAAGATGTGTATTGTGATAATCCACATAAGTTAAAACAGTTATGCTATGATTACGAAATGGATCCCCAGTACGAAGAAGTTCGTAGCAAGCACGAACTTAATAAAATTATTCCTCCAGAATATGGAGGCAAGGCTGTTCCGTTTATTTTAAACACAGAAGATTATATTGAAGAAAAAAGATTAGCAGATGATTATAAATTAACAAATGTAATAACTATTGCGGCAGGATTTAAATTTATAAATTTAATAGATGTATTAGAACACACCGAAGATTGTAAAATTATATTTTATGATTATAATAAACAAACACTAGGCCTTAAAAAACATATCATGGACAAGTGGGATGGTAAGAGCGATTTAAAAGAATTTTTAACAAAGGAATATCCAAAGTTAGTTAAGGAATACTGGAATGATTACGCATGGTTTAGAGATCAACGTGATCTTCCTAAGTTACAGTCGTTATTTTTAAAATCTAGAAAATGGGACAATGAATATCATTGCCTTGATATTTTACATGACTTAGATAGTTTTCTAGATATAATACCAGACGAAGCAGGAACGGTTGTGTTTGTAAGTAATATATTTGATTTTGTTCAAAATTGGATCTTAGGAACATTAACATTAACTGAAATCTGGATTAAATTTATAAGACATTTGCAAACATATGAAAACGATATATTAATAATTGGAGCAGATCCACAACGTAATACAATATTTGATTTTGCTAAAAATATACGTTCAATAAGACCAAATAAATTACATACATGGGAGTCATAATGAAACATCCTTATTTTGTACCCGATACAGTTCAAGATAAAGAACCAGTAGAGTTTGAATATGAAACATTTAATAACGAAATGTATCGTGATACATTATATAATGTATTAGCAGAATATGAGAAAACTAAGGATGTTGATACTATTATAATGAGTTTGTTGCCTTTTTTAAAAATAAAAACTTCTATACCGCATAAAGAAATGTTTGATGAAGCAAAACGATTACTACCATTTTTTGTTAATCATAGAGGAGATGCATACAACTGGAAAAGTTTATGCCTGTGGGGATTAAGTCATGCACATACAGGCGTTCCTGAAGATTATGGCATGGAAGAAACCGACGAACTAGAAGAACAATATATGGATTGGACAGATATGTCTAAATTTTGTCCTACTACTAAAAATTGGTTAGAAAATGATTTTGGATTTAATAGTTTTACTAGAGTACGTTTTATGTTAATTAATCCAGGTGGATACATTAAACCACATAGTGATACAGATCATTCAGAACTAATCGCAATTAACATTGCATTAAACATGCCAGAAAAATGTTGCTTTATAGTAGACAAATATGGATGTTTACCTTTAAATGAAGGTGATATATTTTTGTTTAATAATTCATATACACATGCAGTTTGGAATCAATCCAACGAACCACGAATACATATGATAGTTTATGGCGGTCGGAATTGGAACTGGTGGGAGAAAAAAATTGTAGAAAGTTTAACCGATGCCGATAAGTTATACAATAAATGATTTTGATTTTACTAATGCTGAACACAAAACTTGGGCAATATTTGCAAAAAGATTGTATCAAGATATAAAGTTTAATAGCAAAGCAGATATAATATTAGAGCCCGGGCAGTTTGTTGATAACCATAAAATATATGATTTACGTGATCAAGATTCACATGTGTTTAAAACATGGTATAAGGATTGGGCTAACTTAGGCGATACTGTTTGGCTATGGCATTCAGATGAATTAAGCATACCGGAGTTATACTTAGATGCAAATTATAACACAATAGTTACACCCGGAAGTGGCTTTTATGCTTACGAGACATGGTGTAAATTAGAAAGACCCGATGCTAAAATTATAATTTATGATTATAATCCACATGCAATTAATTTTCAAAAGGCATTACATGATCACTTTAATGGTCACGAATATAATGCATTTGTTAATGAATACATGGATCAAAATAGAGAAATATATGCTCCTCCAAATACTGATAATAAAGTGTTTAACGAAACACACTGGCAGGAATATCTAAAACTAGATATACAAATTTTACAAACTAATTTATTGCATGATAATATTATTTTTTCATATACAAAAGGTAAAACATTTTTTAGTGTATCAGATATATTTGATTATCCAGAGTTACTATTAGAATACGGATACGATAAACTTAAAAAATACTATCTTGATTTTTTAAAATTTGGGAAAATAAATATAGGAAAGACAATTATATATTTTGAAAAACCTAACAATGCATATGTTGATGCTGAACTTAAAGAGCATCCGTGGCATGAATATTTAGAATTTAAAATACCAGCAGATACCATGTTGTATCTGTACGGTACAAGGTTTGATTTACGCCTATAAATATAGTATAACGAGAGATTAAAATGGCAGAAAATAACAATAAAGACTTAATACGTCTTTTTCCAGACAGACATGCTACTAGCAAAAAATATATGTTTGCTTTATGGGATAAGCGAAATACAACAAGCGACTATATAGATGGGCCGACCCACCAAAGTATGAGTGCCACATTTGCTAAATTAGCATATTCGGAATTTGCAAAATTAACAGGTAAAAAAATAATTGCTAGTGAAATAGCAAAGATATTCATAGAAGCAACCCAAAGTAATAAAGAATATCTTGTAATACTGCCAACAACAGTTACTCTCTTTAATGCTAAAAAATTCCAAGAAGCCATTGATGCTTTTATTGATGCAGACGACGATTGGATGGTTGCCGGACACTTAGGTACGCAAGGACAAGAGGCGTACATACTTAATCAAAAATCATATTGGAGAAATTCAATTGAAGATCCTGATGGATTAGAAGATTGGCCTGCAATTGAAGTCAACGAACACTTTGCATATTTGTATGAAAATCCATTTATTATTAATATAGGAAAATACAAAGTACATGGAACATACGAGTTTGGAGAACGTTCAAGTTTAATGACGTCTCTTATAAAGCAAAAAATAACTATGCCAGAAGGTGGACATCCTACAAGAGCAGAAAAAGAGTCAGACCCCGCAATAGATGAATATCAGTTTTGGGCTGATACATATGATCTACCTGTTGATACACACGGCTGGGCGTTAATAGATAATTGTATACAGACAAGCCAAGTAGTAACAGTATTACCTAGTAATGTAAAAAGCACATATAACAGTTCGTATTGGCCAAATGAAGATTATTGGGGACTACTTCAAACATCAGATAAAGACATACAAACAAAAGGAACAGGCGGATTACTTAGCGGAATGATAGGAGTATTTGCACACGAAAGAAGAAGAGGATGGTTAGCACAGACTAAAAATGTAGCATGTTCCGAAGATACTATTGGCGATTGTACTCAGGATCAGCAAGAATATTTAGGCTTTCTTCATGACTATGCAAACATGAAAGAAAATTGGGGAATGGCTAGTTTAAAATCTCAATGGACTGGTAGCACAGATACTGCAATATTAGGCACAGATGAATTTACGGCTGTTTCTAATTTGCAAGAACTAGCCGAGTTACCAAATTTTCATAGAATAGTATCTGTAGCAAATGGATTAAATGTTTGTCGTTTTATGGACAAGTTAGATTTCACTAATGTTAAAGAAATATTTTGGATAAGTGGATCTAATAACGCAATGGATTTTCAACGACAATTAGTAAAAGAAATACAGGACAGAGTAAAAGCAAATACACATGATTCGTTTGATTATGGCACTTTTTATGATACATGGTTAGCAAATAATGCTAGTTGGATAGGTGATTATGCAGGTATCCAAAACACATTAGATAATTCACTTAATATGACTGAATCATATGTTAATGAATCGAACCTTGCTGTAATAGGCGATGCTAGTGTAGAACATAAATTTATTAGTTTTACATATGCACCAATGAATCTTGCTCCGTTGTTAAAATTGGCGTTTAAAAAACAACCTGTTGAAGGATTGGAAAACGTGTTTGTAGACTTTGATGATACATTTATAAACCCTTATTATATGTTATCATGTAACAAAAAACAAGCATCATTTGCTCGTGGTGACGAACCATTATCAACTCGTCGATTAGACAACGTAGAAGAACTGGGCTCACCTGCAAGATTTAGACCCGAAATTGAATTTAATGATATAATGTATTATCTAGGCCGAATGGTTAATAGAAAAATTACTGATCCTTCCACTAGCAGTTGGACAGTCTATTTACATTGTTTTTGGCCAGGTACCTATACAGGTATTAATAAGCAACTCTATTAATGATAGAATACTCACATTTTGATAATTTAACAACCGGTATCTTTGAAAATACCGACACGGTACAGGTTATAGATGTTCCTAGATTACATTTATACCCTGATAGACTCAACCGTGTAGCAGACACATGGACAAAGTTTTCTTGGGATAAATGTGCATCAATTGGTGAAGATGAACCACATATACACGAATGGGTGTTTCCAGAAAACAAATTGTTTACTGGAGTGCAATATTCAAATGATGTTGTAGGTTATGATATAGATTATTATGAACCTGAAACAGATGACGGCGACCCTAGTGGAAAAAAGGTTACTAGAGAAAAAATATATTGTTATGAGTGGACACATAGACGCTTTGGAAAACATTTACCTTGGGCAAGATACTGGTACGATTTAGTTAATGATTTAGAATGTGTAGTTGAAAAATTATTGCCGGCATTTGATTTACCGGAAAATTCATATACACAACGTCAATTAAACATTATAAAATATGAATGTAAAGAAGCAAGTAACAACGAAGAACTTAAAATACATAGACGTGAAAGCAGTGATAGATTTGGCGTAGATCATATTGATGGTACATTATTTGGATTGCACTTAGGAGAATCGCATCCTGAAATACATGCAAAACCAGACGGAGCAGATGAATATGTTAAACCAGATTTAACAGGAAATAAAGTACTTTTATTAGTAGGAGAACATGCCGCTGATCTTATGAATGGCCGTGGAACAGATCACAGATTATTCTACAACGGAGATTATCTAGCAAAATCTCGTTATTCATTAATATTGGATATTACATTACGTTTTAATGATGAAGAAGATCTAGAGCATCCAATGTAAAATGTTAGAATCAGAAAAAATTATAACAAGACAAAGTATGTCGCATTTTCGTAAAAATACAGAAATGGAAGATGTTATTCCTAGACGTACTAGATTAATAGATCAAACAAATTGGATTTATAGCGAATACCTTTCGGGAACTGCTGGCGATTTCTTTAGTCAATTTACTGCCGGAAGTAGTCCGAGTATAATAGCATTTAATAAAATTTTACAAAAAGATTTACCTGCTGAACATGCTTTGTTTAATGCAAATAGCGGATCACTTACAACTGTTAGAGGTGTTAATTTTAGTTCAAAAAATGTTGTTGAAGGATGTTTATTTGATCAAGTAGCAAGTTTAAAAAATGTACTAGAAGGTTTATTAATTTATCAGTTATCTAGAGAATGTTCTGGTACTTGGACAAGAGATTATTTAGAAGAATATTTACAAATAAAAAAAGCATTTTTTACAACTCATCCACATAAATGTACTGGTTATAAAACAAACATAACAAGATTAAAACAGGAGTTAGGGAGCGATAAATTAACATCTATTGCGTTAGTACCATCTACATTTGAAAGTTTTTATTTTATGTGTAGTTATAGAGTGTTAGGAAAGCCTGTAAAAATGGCACATCAAAATATTGAAAAGTTAAATGAAATTGCTAGGAGCAATACTGAATCGTTATTAGAAGAATTTGCTTCATGGCTACAAGATATAAAGCATAGAAAAGATATTATATTTGTTGATCATATGAATGGTAGTATAAACAACAAAGACACTTTTGTCAACCAAATGGAAGACATTTTTGGCATGATTGATAAAGAATATTCTAATTATGTAATAGATTCTTACATAGAAAAACGATATAATAATAATTTAGATCGCATGGATAATTGGAAGGCAACTATGGAAAGAGAGTGGCTTTCTAGCGAATATGCAGTAGATATTTTACCAGAGCTAAGTATAATATGAGTTTAAATAAAAGTAGTTACGATTTCACTAAAATTCCTTTTGATGATTTAGTTAGAGTCGGCCAACGTAATATGTTATATAGAGACCTATTTACAGTCTCTTGGTTGCTCGGCAGATTTTGTAACTATGAATGTTCATATTGTTGGACCCATGGAAGGAGTAACAAACATGATCATAGACCGACCGATATGTGTCTACGAACCATTGACCGGATCAAAGAACAAGCACGAGAGCGTGACTTTAATAGTTTTCATTTTAGCCTCTCTGGGGGTGAGCCTACATTGCATCCTGGTTACCTCGATATATTACGGCACCTTAATGATGACGTAAGTAACACAAATTATACCAGTGTACATATGACTTCAAATTGTTCACCAGGCATGAAGTGGTTTGGAGAATATGTTGAAGCAGTAAAAGATTTTCACAGAGCAAGTATTACATGCAGTTATCATAGAGAGTACATTAAAAATCCTAAAAAGCAACAACAGTTAGCAGATAAGTTAGTGCTTTGTCAAGAACATGATGTACAAGTTACAATTAATTGCGTTATGGTTCCTGAGTGGTTTTGGTTAATAATGGATGAAGTAAACCTGTTTCATGAACGTGGCATTAATGTAACATTAAAACCACAAAGTGATCCTAATGCTAATTTTGTCGTATCAGGATACGATGATGAAATGCTTGAAATGCTACACAACGGCATGCCTCAACGAGGGTTTACTGAAGCAAAAAACAAGCATGTCAAGCGACCTGAACCAACATTTGTCAAACGTCCCGACCCAATTTACTGGGAAGAAAATAATGATGTACCGCAACATTTTCAAGTAGAATTTAGAGATAAAGATAAAAAATATTGGTTTATGGATCAGGCCGAACGATTTAATGCCTTTGAATTTAATAAGTTTAAAGGGTGGGAATGTAGTAGTGGATATAGAGGTATTATAATACGTGAACCCGATGGTAGCATAAAACGTTCGTATAGTTGCGACGACGAACCATTAGGATACATATATGATGATTTTAAGTTATTTGATGGACCAAAAGTTTGTATCAGTAAAACATGTGTAAGTTCAGCAGATAGTAAAATACCTAAACGTAAACCAGGAACTCAATTACCTTTGTGGCCAGGAGATAAAACATATGAGCTTCCATCTGTTTAATACTTTAACGGCATACGGAGATCAATACGCCTTAAGGTTACGTGTAGAATTAGATAAAGTATTATCAGAATTAGGTAAGTTTGATAATAGTTGGACACCATATAATCCACGAAAGAAAAATAATAGGTGGGGTTTAAGTATAACAAATTTAGATGGAAAACTTGGTGCAGGTCCTGATTTAGATAGTTTACGAGAATATAATAAAGAACATAATACAACAATGACAGAGCAGGACTTTACAGTACCGACACCTGTATATGAGATTTTTAAAGATGTATGTGATCCAATTAAGCAATGGCTTATAAGATGTCATGTATTACAATTAAGACCGGGCG
>Ga0066836_10001321_pt1 | contig 12936 bp, 7 predicted proteins | sample ETNtaG_18_FD_71568 | JGI IMG/M metagenome (GOLD analysis project Ga0066836, IMG submission 71568) | Marine microbial and viral communities from oxygen minimum zone, Eastern Pacific Ocean - ETNP201302SV91 | ecosystem: Environmental > Aquatic > Marine > Oceanic | place: Pacific Ocean: Eastern...
GGAAGGAGTCGTCGAAGTTCAGAGGCGTTTGTCAGCAGAGTTTGGCACACAAGATTTCTCCGTAGGGGTACACGATGGCCCTACAGCAGGACAAGAAGTGCCCCATGTTCACATCCATGTCTGTCCACGTACATTCGGTGATGGCGGCCTCACATTGATGGCTTGCTGGCCCGATTCACCACCACCAGGCGGAGATCCTGACTTTTCCGCATTGGCTGAACTATCCGAGCGTCTCCAAGCTCATTGATATCGACTCAACAGACGTGGTATGATGGCGAAGAAAACAGTTCAATCCGGTGATGATGGTGCAGTAGACCATCATGGAGATATCCTCCCCCCTCTGTCAAAGAGTGCTTCACAAATAGATGTCGTAAAGATCGAGAGGAGACGAAGGCACGCATCGAATCCCGGTGAACACCCTGGTGTTTCGTGGTTCTACAATATGGTTAGAGGACTGTGTCGCATGGCACTCAAGCAACAGTTTCGCACGATAGAGGTGACAGGTCAAGAGCACATCTCAGAAGATGCAGGAATTCTCACAGTCGCTTGGCACACAAACGCTCTCATTGATTCTGCAACAATCTTTGTGACCCAACCAAAGCGATTGGTGTTTGGAGCCCGACACGACCTCCTCACTCGCCCCCTAATCGGCAACATCGCCTCAATCTCAGGCACCCAACCAGTCATCCGTCAGGCTGAGCGTGCCCGTGGAGGTGCTTCTGGAGAGGCCGCTAATAGGATCAATTCGAAGACGATGTTGACGCTTGCAGAATGTATTGCCACCGGTAATGGTAGCGCGTTGTTCCCAGAGGGGACATCACATGAAGATTCGAAGATGCGCCGCCTTCGCACAGGCCCGATGCGCTCGGTCATTGCGGCCAATTCCATTTCTCATGAAAAAGGAACACCAACACCCCATTTGTTACCCGTTGGTCTTCACTATCGCGTCTCCTGGTTTTTCAGAACGGATGCTTGGTTTGAGTATGGCGCGCCTATTTCTCTCGATGGCGCAATTCATCCCGAAGAGGAACGCAAGAAACTACTCGAAGGCGAATGGCTCGAGGCACCCGCAGACAGAGTCAATGCATTGAGAGACAAAGTACGCGAACGCCTCGCTCCAATGACCCCAGATGCAGAAACGTGGGATGAACATAGGGCTTGGCATGTTCTTGGACATCTACGTGCGATTGCCGGTGGAAACCGTTTGAATTCATGGCGCGAAGAGGTCCTCGCCTCTCGCTCAATTCGTGATGAAATCCGAAATGGCGACAAAAATCTCGCTTCACAGCAAGAGGCCGCAGAACAAGTTGGCCACAAACTCCATTCTGTGGGTCTAGATGGAAGGGCATTGGATCCGAATGGACTCCGCAAACCACCTGTGCGCGAACATTTGGCTGTTCTCCCAGCGATCATGCTCGCCATACTCGCAGCACCACTGACATTGTTTGGAAGTGGTTTGATGATTGTAATCGCCAAAGTCCTTGGAGACAATACCGACGAAGGCCTTGACGCACGTACCACGTACCACTTCTTAGCGGCGATGTTGGGCCCAATGATCGTGTGGCCACTTCCGATTGCAGCATTCACCATCCTCGCAGTGTTCGGACCGTGGGCTTTGCCCTATACGCAAATCATCTTGATTGCAATATTGCTACCCTTTGCATTCCACCTTTCCAATAAGATATCCCTTGTCGCATGGGATTTGCATATTCTCGCACGGAATGCAAGAAAAATCGGCCAACTCAACCGCTCTTCAGAAAACCAAGCAATTGTCGATGCTACGAGCAAGATTCTCGCTGCGCTGAAATAGGTCGCCACCCGCCACCTGTTCATGGCGACTCGAGATATTGAGGAACGCGTCCGAAACTGGTTGTCCGGCGAAGGCCTTGAAATCAAGGAACGTGAGGACCCTCGGGCCAACTTTCACTTTCTGGTTCGATACCCTCCAACAAAGCACGGCCATCTGTTCAACGTATTGTCTCCTAAGGAACGAAACCTCTTGGTGATTTCAAGCGTCACACAAGTCGATTCAGGACAACAAGATGAGATGTCCAAACACGCAGTGAATGATCCCGATGGTTGGGAAGAATGGCTACATGAGACCAGACTCCAACTGACCCGCTCACACGTTGATTGGGTTTTGCATGTTGGTCACGGCGAAGAAAAACCGGGCCCACTTCAAGCATTCAACCTTTCAATGCCGACGTGGTTTGACGGCGTCACACAGAATGAAGTGATGCAAACACTTCGCCGTTTGTGGCTTTCAAAATTGTCAGTTATTCATGAAATTAAATTTTCATATGGCCCCGGCGTTGGAAAACCTGGACCCGTGGATGATTGGGCAAAAGGCGGCCCTCAACCAGCCCCGGATACCGCCCATTCAACCAAAGAGGTTGAAACCGATGAAACCGGCGGATTCGGAACTGGTTTCGACCCATCTGAGTGGGCATAACCCCCTCGCACGCGCGCTCGCGCGTAACTGACCGCAAAGGGGTTCGGTTAAGTAGGAGGGAAACAGCGTTTCCAAAGCACTGGAGAGTCTCTCCGGGGGTCGAAGAACATGGAAAATACAAAACGTAGCAGCATCACACTGGTGATGATTTTCGTAATGAGTACGCTGTTGATTGGTTACACACCACCAGTTGCGCAAGGTGCATCGGTTGTAATTACCGATGCAGTGCAGCTTGTAGATGGTGGATCCGTCAACGAACGTATGGCATCAATGACAAGTGACAGTGACGGGAACATCCACGTCGTTTGGTCACGTAACACACAGCATCTGTATTACACAATGCTCGATCCACGTGCTCAGACCGTCATCGACGTCACACAAATTTCCAATGGTGGAGGCCATCGAGCATGGCACCCAGACATCGATATTGATTCAGAAGACCGAGTCCACGTAACTTGGGCAAACAAAGCCAGCCAACACGAAATCCTCTACACGCTACTCGACCCTAGCTTGGATGATCAAGATGGCAGCTCAGCAGATGATGGCACAATCTCAATCATTGATGACACTGAAATCACCCGCCGTCAGCAGAACCGCGATTGGCCAGCAATCGCTGTTGACAGTCAGGACAACGCCCACATCGTTTGGGAAGACTCCTATGATCGCCACGACAAATACTTCCAACAGCCACAGATTTACTACAAATTCTTGGAAATCGATGAAGCATCACGTGAAGCAATCACAGCGATAGATACCACATTGCTAACCCCAATCATTGGTCACAAGGGCCACCCGGACATTGCTATTGATGCCGACGATCTTGTGCAGATTGCATGGGATGATACGCGAGGCGGTAAGGTAGAGATTGTTTCAGTAATCGATACATCCGGCTCCATGTATTCAGAATGGGCTGACATGTGTGTTGTTTTCTACGGAGGCCAATGGTCCAGTGGAGGTTCCTTCACTGGAATCAAGCCTATGCTTGAAGAGGCGAACATTTCTGTATTCGAAACATTGTATGCATTGGGTGGATTTTTCCCAAGTGCTGCAACAAGCGGTGCATGTGCCACTCCGCCCCACCACGAGAACCCACGAGCCAATCATCTTACGCAAGGAGATGACTCGGGCGGCCTCATCAAACTACACTCAACCATCTACAACGGTGGCGCACAGAGTGGCGGTTACCAAGGTGAAGATTGGGGACCAGGAAGTGCTTGGTCATGTTTGTCTTGGGTAGATGCACAAGGCAACGTACCCGGCAACCCACCTACTACAAACGATCACAAATGGAATCCCAATGCGACCAAGATTGTCATCCCAATCAGCGATGAAGGGCCCAAAGGTGGAGACCCACCGCAACAATCTGATGACATTGCCAGTATCAACGAAGCACACGACGCTTGCGTTGATGCAGGAGTAATTCCTGTAGGAATTTATGGTTCATCATGGGGAGCAAATAACCAAGTTGCAAGTCACATGAAAGATCTCGCACAATGTCCAAATGGGCAGGTGAATATGAACCCGAGAGTTTGCCCAGGTTCCACAACTCGAAATACTGATGCTGGAGGGCAAGTGTACGCTTTCCCCGCATCTTCAGCCAACAACATGGCAACATTGGTTGAGGCAATGGTTTTCCTAGCAACAAACAACAGTCGAGAGATTTACATGACAGTTTTGGATCCATATGCGAAGATCCAGAGTCCAGCACCTGGCTGGGTCTACGGTCAATCTGGAACAGATGAATCTAACAACAGATACACAGAGGATTTGGGACCCAGCCAAGATGCGAATGGCTACGGCCACCTAGTCGTTGTGAACGACACCCGTGTCACACTGGATGACGCGTTCAGTCTGCACCCATCTTTGGCCATCGACAACAGTGGCGACACCCACCTTACGTGGATGGATACTCGGGACTACGGGTTTGACAAGGATGACAACTACGAGGTGTACTACTCTCGCCTACGCCTTCGTGGTGCAGCCGAGTGGGACGGCGTTTCAGGCGGTCTACCCACCTACGGAATCAAGAAGATTGTAGACACGCGAATATCGTATGTTGAAGGGTCAGCAAACGTCAATCCGAATGATTACTACAGAGCGTCTTCGTACATGCCACAAGTTCTTGCGGACAACCAAAACAACGTTCACATTTCTTGGCTTGAGAATTCAAACACATCTCAAGGCGAATCCATCATGTATACTCGTTTGAACCACACCAACGACGTTGGTGACTGGCCATTGAACAGTATTGCGGCTTCAGTATTGGATCCTTGGGAGCGCGTCGATGTGACAGAATGGAACAGCGACAAACTCGGCCCGAATAGTGGTCGTAATCCAGAACTATCGCAACCACCCGCATTTTCCAATGACCTTGGTAGCGGAGCGCATATTGCGTGGTCTGACACCAATAAATGTAATGAGAATTCTAACAATGGCGCCTACACGCTTTGTTATACCCACGTCCTAACCGGCCAAGTGGATGTTGAACTTGCAGACGATGAGACGTATTATCACGTGATTGAACCGGGTGAACAAACGATTTTCAACTTGACAGTGAACAATTCAACACCAGGACCGATCGATTTGGTATCGGATACTTTTGCAGTGAATCTTTCAGGCGTTCCAGTGAATTGGACGGCGAATTTGTTCTTCGCCGACAACCACACTGCGATTTTCCCTGAAACTCCAATCTTCTTGCTTGGAGGTGAATTCGTCAGGGTCTATTTGCGTGTTCGCGCCCCATCGATTTACCAAGCAAATGAGGACGAACTCGCTCCAATTGTGGTGTCTGCCGTATCTTACAAGGATCCAGCAATTCGGAGTGACCGGTTAACATTGACCCTAATGGATGTGGTTCACGGTATTGAGCTGGAAACAAGTCACTATCAATCCGACGTTGAACAGGGTGAAACTGCAATTTTCTCGATTACGATTACCAATACAGGTAACGTGTTTGACACATTTGCATTCTATGATCCAACAACACTGCAGGGTCAGCAAGAATGGCTGTTGCCATGGGGTTGGCAAATCAACTTCCCATTGATGGTGAGCTTAGACCCCGGACAATCGGTCACAAAGAATCTTGAGATTTCTGTACCGACAACACAAGATCCGGGCACATTTGCTCTCTATCTCAAGGGTTGGTCTATGGGCGAACCCGTCAAGAGTTTGGATAAGGGCACATACGATGTTCTGGAATTGTGGGTGAACGTTAGTATTCGTTCTACAGGCAATATCATCTTCGAAATCTTCGACACATCAGAATACGTCATGCCCGGAGAGTGCCATACCTACACGATTGACGTCATCAAGAAGTTCGCACCAGGTTATCTCATCTTCACTACGCCTGGCGCACCTGAAGCCAAGCCGGAAGGTATGCCAATGAATGAGTGGCAATACGATCACTGGACTGTGAATTTGGACTTCAGCAACGCTCCAGGGGGCAATGAGGGCGAGATGAGTAAACCCCGTCACTGGTCCCAAATCAACGTCCCATACGAGGTCGCAGTCATTGTGTGCGCACCACTCAATGCAAGTGCAGGACTCGGTCCGGCAATTACCGTGAAAGCACACCTACAGGGTGCTTCCCGCGTATCGGATGCCGTGATTCTATCGACGAACGTCGAACATGTCTATGATTTGGAGATGGAAGCACCATCGACAACACATTCCGTCGATCCTGGCCAAGCCTTGGTGATCCCAATCACCACGACAAACAACGGTAACGGACCCGATCGATACGACATGCGCACCGCTTTGATTACAGATAGCAATGGTTCACAATTATTGTGGGACATTCAAATTCCAAGAGCAACGCTCTCCGAATTGGAACGCGATGATGCAGAGACTATCGACGTAGTCATCAACATCCCTGGACAAATTGTCGCTGGCGACTATCAGGTTGTTCTGAAGGCCTTCAGTGAGGAATACTTCGAGGGAACCAATGAGAGAGATGCGATTCTGTTTGACATCTCGGTCAATCAATTCCATGACATGCAGGTTTGGTTGGATGAAACCGTGGAGAGTCAAATCAAGACTACGGCACCGGGTCGAACAGTGCGATATTTGTTGAATGTGACCAACAATGGTAACGTACCAGATATCCCAACCCTACACAATCACACCAAGAGTGGGAATGACTGGAATGATCAGCCGAGCATGGGCTCCCTATCAAGTTGGAATGTAGAGTATGCAATGGTCGAAGATTTCGACACCGAATTACCACGAGAGATTCCTTGTGCTGAACTTGGAGTTGGCGAATCTGCACCGTCATACGGCTGCGCCTATCACGCAGATGGAACTTGGAGTCTAGCAGAAATGCCAGCTTACACAACTGTGCAAGTCATGGTGATTGTTGACATTAGCCCATCGGCCACACTCGCAAACCGAGAGATTGGCATCAAGGTATTGTCAAACTATGGTGGTTCACCCAATGGTGACACCGATGAAACCGCATCTTGGTCAGATAGTTGCACAATTGATGCAGACAATGACGGCGTCTTAGACAACGTCTATCCCTGTGATACAAATGAGCAGGTCCTTCGAATCCGCCTCCGTGCACCCGATTTGGAAATCATTGACGTGGCCGCAATCGGTGGCACCGAAGCACCGGTTGGAGAGATGATACCAGTAAACGTTGAAATCATCAACCGAGGAAATGTTCACGCGACAGACATCAACATCGTACTCTGTGAGGACGAGACCGAAGACAACATTCGAAACAATATTTGTTCTGAAGAAAACGTCGCCTATCGCCAAGTGATTGGTGCATTGATGCCACCCGATGATAGTGGATCCGCTGAAGCGGTCGAGATTACACTTCTCTATCCGGTTACAGCGGGAAGCCACGACGTTGTAGTCATCGTCGACCCCGGAAATCTGATTATTGAAGCCAATGAGGCCAACAACCGCAAGGAGCTCGGAGAACTTTCGAGTGAAAATGGTTGGATCGATGTCGCTATGGAAGCAGCAGGAACCTGGTCGGTTCCAACGATGATTTTGCTACTCACCATCGCATTGATTGCCGTGGCAGGAATGGTCATGGTTGGCCGTCGACGAGAAGCACTCGCTCGCGTCGATGCTCAGTCCAGCATGATTTCCATCGATGACAGCCTTCGATTCTGATTGCGATTCACACTACGAATCAGTCTTGGCTAACCACCAAGGCAGCAATCGGTCGTCGTTCGATGTGATAATTGTCCCCGTTTCAGCTCCCAGTTGCCGCATCATCACACCACGTAAGGTATCCATCATCTCCTCTGCGCGCTGTGGTTGAATCTGCATGCCCGCGCAGAACTGATCTAAATCGACGGGCCGTCTTGGGGCTTCAAGCAAAACATGGGCCAACTGCCTCTCTTCGTAAACTTCGAATGTGTCATCAACAACACGACTAGCTTTTTGCTTGATTTGTTGGTGTAGTGCGATCAACGCATCCCGCTCAGCATCGAGCCGGTCTAGTTCATCGTTCAATTCTGAAAGCATCCCCAATGCTTCAGCCATGGGCAATCTCCGTCGAGTTCCCACGCGCTCAGCGACACCCAACACATCTTCTGGCAATCGGTTTGAAAGTCGAGTAGGGCCACCTTGTGGCAATTGTCGATGTTCAGCACGAAAAAGATCAGGCCCTAAATCGAGTCGTAGGGAGAAGGATTGCGTGATCGCATAGATTCGCTTTGGAGGCCCTCCTTTCTCACTCGGGACCTTTTCACTGACGACAAACCCAGCATTCTCGAGTACTTTCAGATGTTTCATTATCGCTTGCTGTGAAACTTCGAGTAATTCTGCGAGTTGGAGTGGGTAATGCGCCTCACGAACAAGATGCTCCAAAATGGAGCGCCGCGTGCGACTTTCTAGTATAGAAAGCGCGGTATCAAAATCGGTGACCACTTCACAACCCGATGTTAACTAGCCATAGGACTCCTATGAATCCTCGGCTTGTTCACCCCTCGTCCCATGACTTCCAACTACCCTCGGTTGTTTCGCCGTCATCTTCGCTAGACTGCGGCACCGATTCTTCAACAGTCTCAATATCATCGACAACCTTTGCCAACTCCCCTGCCCGGTCGGGACGATCAGCGAAAGGTGCAGGAGTTTCATCTCCAGGAGGCTGTTGTTGAACCGTCAGGTCGAGTATTTCACCACCATGCACACTTCGCCAGATTTCATCGGTGGTCGGCACACGTTGCTGAACGACTCCATCCGTTGGTGAGATTGGAATCATCACTCCATTGGCAGTTTTCATTACAAGTCCGGCATTCTGCGATCTTTTTCGACCACTCATCCACAATCCAAAAGCGATTGGCAATAGACACCCACCAAGGATGATTCCAAGGCAGCCACCGGTAATGTATGTTGAATCGGAATTACTGGCCAAACTCATTTCGTCGATGACCCATAAAATATCATCTTCGCCCCCACTATTCTGAATGTCATGTGATCCACTTTCGTCGGGAATGAATGTACCGACAGCATAGTACCATTCACCATCAATTCCTTCCCGATCCGATTGAATCCAACTCGGAGAGCCAATGGTGACTTCTGTTCCAGTGGCATCTTCGATTACCGTGCAGTTGTGAGCCCCACTTTCAAGCCGAAATAAGAGGTAAGAACTCTCTTTGCTGAGGTCGACGGTCCCATTGTCACCCCCATCCAATTTCAATAGATGGTTTTCTTCAGGGTCGAGAGTCTCCATCCAAGATGGCCACACAGATACCATTACCGCGATGGATACACTCAGTATAATCGCGCCAGCAATCAACAATCGCTTCGGCCACACGCTTTGGCTCACAACCACGCCTCACTGTCAACGTTCATCTCAGTTATGTTCAATTGCCAAGGCCGATTTCTGCCAATTTTTCAGGTAGATATGTATCTGTAACGAAATCTAAACCATACTTTGCTAGAGATTGTTGTTCAGCCTTCTTGTCTAATGATAGCATCATCTGGATTTGCTCTTGCCACCATCCCTCAGCAAACCTCGGGTCACTCAATTCAGCCTTCAATGCCTCTACGTCCTTGCTCGAGAGCTTATCGCTTGGCAAATCATACGCTTCAATATCATCTGCAGTGATACCCAAATATTGAGCTGAAGGCGTCGCGAGATATTCGGAGATGTGCGCTGTCTTAATCGCACCATAGGCAATACTGGCAAAGATTCGGAACGACCAGGGATCACCGTCGAGGAAGACTATAATTGGCACATTCCATTCTTCATTCATCCGTTTCATGATCCGTCTTGTTGAACGAGCAGGCTGTCCTTTCAGGTGAAGCAAGCCACAGCGGTAGTCTTCATCAAATCCATTTTCGACAAGTCTGTCAAACATACCACCCGTCTCGATTGCCATGATGAAATCAATGTCATGCTCAACCAACTCAATCTTCTCCGTTTCCACATTGTATGGCACACCATAACCCGAATCGCCAACATCATCGCGCGCATTGATTCGCATCCATTCACCACGACGATTGCGCTCATTGAGAGTTAGATTTCCAATCATTCTCGCTCCATCTTCTTCAGGTCGAAGTTTGAAATCCTCGCGTAGACATTTGGTGACAATTTCAAGATCTTCAGCGAGATTGTTACTCTCATTTTGGGAACCAAATTTACCATGGCCCCAGGCTTCCGAAATGTAGTACATTTCACGCAGAGTCGAAGATTTCCCACTGCCAATCATCTCTTCAACAAATTCGATGATGTGCAGTGCTCGTAGCAATTGTCTGGCACTCCCTAGGCTCGTAGCATCACGAATAGAGCGCTTACTTCCGTATTTGAATACACCCAATTTATCGTCAAACCCTATGTTGTTCTTGGTTCGAACAGGCAAGGTCATGGTCGGGGCCTCCCCTTTCGCCATTCGTTTGTACATCTCTCGGGCTACATCATGGAGATTTTGCACTACTTCTTCTCTTGTTTTTCGTTGCGTCACACTCATTCTTCCTCACCTCTTCCAACACCAAACCAACCTTGTTCTGGTTCAGCCTCCATCTCTTCTTCTTTGGAAACCACGTCGGGTTCAATCTCAATATCTTCTACAGTTTCTTGAGTGGGCAAATATTCAACCACCACTTCCAACGATTCATCTACCGATTCATCTTCGTGTTCATCACCTGCATCTTCTTCACGCAGCATTTCTGCTAGGATTTCTTCATCGATCTTGGTCGCGCCAATGATGTCTCCAGCTCCACGGAAAAAGATGTCAAATTCGGTCCAATCCCCTTTCGACAACCCTCCAACTGTAAATGTCACAGTTGTAGATGTCCCGGGGTCCAGTGTCTCGAGTTTCCAAGCCCACAGTCCCTTTGCCTCTCTTCGACCACCTCGAAGGTTTTCAACCATGGTTATTCCTTCTCGTTCCGGCCAGGTAGATAGAAGGGTATACGCGCGAGGGCGCGCGGTGTAATTGTAGATCTCAATGGACGCCTTAGTGACTTTTGTTTCCTTTTCCCATTCGATTTTCTCTTCAAGGAATACAGCGTTCATAATCTTGGTAATGACGGGAGCCAATGGCACCGGCTCAGCCCCTAAAATTCCGATGGCTTTGTCGTGAATTTCGGGCAATATGATGTTGACAAGTTCGAATTTTTCTTGCGCTTTTGCCTTCTGTTTTTGCTTCTTGAGGTGATTCCGCAACCCACGCCCAACTTCGAGCATCGCAAGTCGGATCTCGTCGTGAACATCGACATTGTCTGAGAGTGCTTCCTTCGCCTCGCTGGTAAATTGTACGTTGGTACTTGCAAGATGAATCAATACTGCAGCAGGACCCTTTGGAATACCTCTGCCACCCGGATGATCCAATCCATAGCGCTTCCAATCCACCGATTCCAGTGCCTTTGTTAGAAGGCATCCACCCTGTTGGTACATCAACGGCACACGATTTGCAAAACGCAGCACCTGGATGGGCTGGTCACCGGGCAAATCCCCTCCAAAGATGAGCCCTACTTCAACTTGAAACGGGTTGCCATTGGTGACTTTGGGTTCTCGAGTGACCGTTGAGACGAATCGAGAATCTATGGCCTTTGAAAGTCCTTTTTTGATGAGCAAATCTTCGATTGGCGAAAGACAATCTGTTGGGGGTGCTGTGAGCTTGACTTTTCCAAAAGCCGCGAGAAGGTCACTCACTTGATCCGGTTTCAGCAAGTGTGGTTTATCCTTGGGTGCCAATCCAGCTTTGCTGATGATATCTTGAGCCCGGGGGTTTGTCACAGAAGAAAATGTGTGTCTGAGAAAATATCGGAGCGGCGTATTCGCCCCCTCACCTTCACTGGGAACTTTCGTATCGCGAAGTAAGCGTTGCAGCGTTCCAATTTCCAAACCATGTGGATGTGGTTTGATGTCCTTGACAGGGCGAGGCAATTCATCGGTTACACGAGGCCACGAGGCCTCATCAATGATTGAACCATCTTCGTCATAGGCTCTGAAATCAATACTCGCGTGAGGATTGACAATGCTGGTCATCTTGAGATATTGATGTACAGATTGCTTACCACGCTGATACTTTGCTTTCATGAGGGTCTCGATTCGAATACCATGATCTCCAATCCAATGAAGTCCCTTCGCCTCATTCACATCATCTTCTGAGAATCTCTTTTCGTTGCTGAGGATGGCTTTGTTCTTCTTCGTATCCAATCCGATATTGACCCGAACCGCACTCGCATCCTTTGCGATTTTTGAAATCACGGCCGTTGGCTTCCCAGTCGTTAGTTGGCTATACATGACCACACCGGTAATTCCGATACCTTGTTGACCTCGTGTTTGTCGAATCGTGTGAAATCGAGAACCGAATAGAAGAGAACCAAAAACCTTGGAGATTGATTTTTGCGCAATTCCAGGACCATTGTCTCGAGTCACCAATCGCAGCAGATCCTTCTTGCCCTTGACCTTGTGAACTTCAATGGATATCTCTGGAAGAATGCGGTGCTCTTCAGCAGCATCCAATGAGTTGTCTACAGATTCTTTGACTGCAGTGATAATCGACCGTGGTAGCGTATCGAAGCCCAGAAAGTGTTTGTTCTTTTCAAAGAATTCACTGATGCTTGCCTGCTGCATTCCAGATGACTTTCGTGCCATGTGCCTCGCGCTCCACGGCTCCAGGTCCTCCCTACGCCCAATGCGGAGGGGCCAGCAGGCCGCAAACCGCTCGGGCAACGGGGCACCCTAAAAGCCTCAAGGATAGAATGCCGATTTACCGCTCAAAATTGGACATCGGTCAAGAAGCGACTTCGATCGCGTAATCCAGAATCAGTAGTTGTACAGTATAACCGATTTCTTCTCCATCATCACTATGTGTGCAAGTAGCCCCCTGGCCACCATCATCAGCATCAACTGAAATCTCCAGAGAGTATACGCCAAGTCCTGCACCGTCAGCATCCAATTGTTCATGGATTTCTGATTCAGATAAGCCTGATACATTCCCCGCTTCCGCCAAAGAAGAATTGTACCAGATGATTTCGAAGGCCAACATTCCATTACCCCCTTGGTTGTTGCC
>Ga0066836_10001322_pt1 | contig 12932 bp, 10 predicted proteins | sample ETNtaG_18_FD_71568 | JGI IMG/M metagenome (GOLD analysis project Ga0066836, IMG submission 71568) | Marine microbial and viral communities from oxygen minimum zone, Eastern Pacific Ocean - ETNP201302SV91 | ecosystem: Environmental > Aquatic > Marine > Oceanic | place: Pacific Ocean: Eastern...
GCTGGCCACGGAGAACACGTCGCCTGCCCGCCACCCGGTTCGTGCGCTTATTTTGACGCCCACTCGGGAGTTGGCTGACCAGGTTGCTGCCAATGTGCACACCTACGCCAAGTTCACACCTCTGCGTTCCACTGTGGTGTACGGCGGTGTTGACATTAACCCCCAGATTCAGGCGTTGCGCCGTGGGGTTGAGTTGGTGATTGCCACGCCTGGGCGCTTGCTGGATCACGTTCAGCAAAAAAGCATTAACTTGGGCCAAGTGCAGGTGCTGGTGCTGGATGAAGCCGACCGAATGCTGGATATGGGCTTTTTGCCCGACCTGCAACGAATAATCAATTTGTTGCCCAAAACGCGCCAGAACCTGTTGTTCTCCGCTACGTTCTCGCCTGAAATTCAGAAGCTGGCCAAAAGCTTCATGGTTTCGCCCACATTGATTGAAGTGGCGCGCCGCAATGCAACTTCCGAGAACATCAAACAGGTTATTTTCGCGCTCGACAGCGAAGAAGACAAACGCATGGCGGTTTGCCACCTGATTCAAAGCAAAGCGCTAAGCCAGGTCATTGTGTTTTCAAACACCAAGCTGGGCACTGCCCGTTTGGCGCGTCACCTTGAAAAAGAAGGTGTATCGAGCACAGCCATTCATGGCGACAAAACCCAGATTGAGCGAACCAAGTCGCTTGAAGCCTTCAAGGCTGGTGAAGTGACGGTGCTTGTGGCCACCGATGTAGCCGCACGCGGTTTGGACATTGCTGATTTGCCTTGCGTGATCAACTACGACCTGCCCACCACGCCTGAAGATTATGTGCACCGCATTGGCCGCACTGGCCGTGCTGGCGCCAAGGGCACTGCGTATTCGTTTGTCGTAAAACGCGATGAACGTGCCTTGAAAGACATTGAAAAGCTGATTGGCAAAGCCTTTGTGCGTGAAGAACTTGAGGGCTTTGTGCCTGGGGTACGCGCGCCAAGGGAAGAGCGAGGCGGTCGCGAAGGTCGCGTCGAGGGACGCGGCGAAGGCCGCAATGAGGGCCGCACTTACGAGGGTCGTTCCGACCGTCGCCCGGCACGAAGTGGTGATGAAGCTGCACCGGCCCGTGAACGCCGCCCTTCACGTGATATGTCTTATCAGGGGGCCCGTTTCAACGACAATGCGCCAATTCACCGCGATGCGGAATACGAACGCTTGCGTGCCAAGCTGGCCCAAACACGTGTGAAAGACTCGTTGTTCAATCAGCCTTATCAGGAATCCAAGGAAGACAAGGCCGCTGGTGAAGCTGCTGCTTCAGGTCAGTCTTCGGTTGGCAACAACAAACCAAAAAACAAGAATGCCGCGCCTGTGGCGTTTTTGTTGGGTGGTAGTCCGAGAAACTAAGCCCAGAACCTGAGCCACGCAATTAAGACTTATCGCGCAGCTTGCGCTGCCCGATAATTGGCCCAAACCGGGGTCGCCAATTCAAGCCACTGAGTCACTTCAGTGGCTTTTATTTTGCCCAAACCGAAGTGTTGCCACACGGTATTCAAGTTCAGCACAGGGTCGTGTTCGGGCACAGCCAAAGCACCGGTTTGTTTGGAAAGTTTTTGCCCGTCTTCGGCCAGTATCACTGGCAAGTGCCAATAGCTTGGGGGAATCAATGTAGCTTGAGCAGCAGTTTGCGCATCAAGCCCGCCCTGCAAGGCTTTCCACACTGCAATTTGCCGGGCGGTGGTGTCTGCCAGGTCTTCACCGCGCACAATGTGCGTCACCTTGCTTGCCAAATCATCGACAACCACGACCAGGTGGTAGGCCCAATAACCATCGCCCCGTTTCAATACAAAATCGCCACTGCTGGTGTTCAAGTCGTCATTGAATGTACCTAGCCGGTGGTCGTGCCACTGTATTGGCTCGGTCGGGCAGCGAAAACGAATTGCGCGTGCCTCGCGGCCTTCAGGCATGCCATGGCGGCAAGTGCCGGGGTAAATGCGGTTTTCGCCAAGCGCCCGCTGTGAATTGGCATCGTCGATTTCCTTTCGGGTGCAGGCGCAGGGGTAGGTCAGGTTCAGAATGTTCAGGTGTTTCAAAACGGTTTCATACACTGAATGCCGTTGCGATTGCACCCACACCTCCCCTTGCCATTGAAGGCCATGGCGTTTCAAGGTGTGAAGAATATGTTCAACAGAAGCCGTGTCGCAACGCCCCTCGTCAATGTCTTCAATGCGCAAAAGCCATTGCCCGTGGTGCACCTTGGCATCCAGAAAGCTGCCCAGTGCGGTGGCCAGCGAACCCAAATGCAAGGGGCCAGTGGGCGAGGGGGCAAAGCGGCCAACGTAGGGCGTTTGTGCAGGTGTGTTCAGCACTGTTTATTGAGGTGGTTGAAAGTTAAGTTGTACCGTGGCCAGGTGTTGGGTCCACCAGTCCAGTGCCTTGCCTTGGCTGCCCCGTTGCCAGGCAAAGCACAGGCTGCTCTGGCGGGTACTGTCTTCGGTTTTTTTCACAAGCAGTTCTCCGTTGGCCACCTCTTGCTCAATCAGGTTCCAGGGTAGCCAGCCGCAACCCAGGCCGGCCAGTTGGGCTTTCACCTTGGCTTGCAGATTGGGTACCGTCAGCACGGCCTGCCCGCTTTGCAAGCCAAAAGTAAGCGGCTTGAAGTTGCGGGACGTGTCGCCAACGGCTACCGCACGGTACTGGCGAATGGTGTCGATGCACAGCGGTTCCTCCGCATTGGCCAGCGGGTGGCTCGGGGCCACTGCAAACACAAACAGCGATTGCCCGAAGCTTTGAATGTGCAAGCCGGTGGCGCTGGCAAACTGATTTTGATCCAGGCGGCTGCCAATCAACAGGTCGGCCCGGCCCGAGTACAACGCTTCCCAAGTGCCCGACAACACCTCGCTTGAGAAACGCAGCCGTGTCGGGCTTTCCAGCGCATCGAATGCCTGAATCCAGGGTATGGCTTTTTCGAACGGCACCACGGAATCCAGCACGATCCGCAGCTCGGCCTCCCAACCGCTGGCCACGGCTTTCACGCGCTTGGTGAGTGCGTCGGTGCTCTCCAGTAGTTTGCGACCCTCTTCCAACAGGGCTTTGCCCGCAGGGGTTAGTTTGGCTTTGTGGCCAGACCGGTCGTAAATCAGAACATCCAGACTGTCTTCCAGCTGCCGAAGTTGGTAGGTGATCGCCGAAGGTGCTTTGTTCAAGGCCACTGCGGCGGCGGCAAAACTGCCCCGCGCTTCAATCAATTCAAGCAGGGCAAGGCTGTCGAGGTTGATGGTCATGGGTTCAGTTTTTTTGAATGAGTTCGTCAAATTCTACGCCTTGTTTGGCCGCATGGCACCACCTACACTGAATTCATCATTCAACAGGAGGTTGAACATGTTCCAGATCAGAAAATCCAACGAGCGCGGTTATGCCAATCATGGTTGGCTTGAGAGCTATCACAGCTTTTCTTTTTCCAGCTACTACGATCCCAAGCACATGGGTTTTGGCCCACTGCGCGTGATCAATGAAGACTGGGTTCAGCCGCAAACCGGTTTTGGCACGCACGGTCACCGCGACATGGAAATTATTACTTACATGTTGGGTGGCGAGCTTAGCCACCGCGACAGTTTGGGTGGTGGTTCAGCCATCAAGCCCAATCAGATTCAGCGCATGAGTGCTGGCACCGGTATTCGACATTCAGAAATGAATGCGCACAAAACCGACGTGGCTCACTTGCTGCAAATCTGGATTGAGCCTGCCGTGAATGGCGTGGAGCCTGGCTACAAGGACCACGATCTGGATGTAGCTACAATCACCGGTCAGCTTGGTCTGATCGTGACAGGCGACAGGGCCGAGGCTGATGCGAAAAAAATCGCTTTTATTCACCAGGACGCAAAAATGTACGCAGGCCGCTTGAGCAATCAAAGCGTACACCGTGAGTTGGACCCGGCACGCAAAGGCTATTTGCATGTGGCGAAGGGTTCTTTGAATGTGGGCAATGTGTTGCTTCAAACCGGGGATGCACTGTTGATCGCCGGTGAGCGGGAATTGAATTTTGATGTGAGCGAACAGGCCGAGGTACTTTTCTTCGACTTGCCAGCTTGATTGTTAAAACAACAAGGGAGTAAAAAATGACACAAGTAGCAATTGTTTATCACAGTGGTTATGGTCACACAGCCAAAGTGGCGCAGGCCGTTGAACAAGGTGCAGCGGGCGTGGCGGGTGTACAAACCCACCTCATTTCAGTCAACGACGTGAACGACGCCACTTGGGACGTATTGGCTAAGGCTGATGCCATCATTTTCGGCTCACCCACCTACATGGGCGGTGCCTCGGCGGACTTCAAAAAGTTTGCGGATGCATCCAGCAAAGTGTGGTTCAGCCAGGGCTGGAAGAACAAGGTGGCGGGCGGCTTTACCAATTCGCTTTCAATGAGTGGCGACAAGTTGAGCACGCTTCAGTATTTCGTAACCTACGCCATGCAACACGGCATGATCTGGGTGGGCAGTGCCACCCCGGGTGCCCAGAAGCCTGGCGATGTAAATGAACTGAACCGCGTGGGTTCTTGGGTGGGTGTGATGACTCAATCGGACAATGCCCCGGCAGACGTGACTCCGCCTGCTTCTGACCTTGAAACTGCGAAGATTTATGGCAGCAGGGTGGCCGAGTTTGCAAAGAAGCTGGCTGGCTAGGTCATAGGCAGTTAACTACGGGTAGCTCGAGCGAGTTACCCGGTTTGTGTTCAGTCAATAAATGCACTTAACTAATCTCCGACGTATTAGGAGGTTTTTTTATGTGTCGTATTTTGTGGCGTTTTGTCCTTTGCTGCCAACTGATTGGTACAAGCTTGGGAACTGCTAATGCCGATATTCCGTTAACTGTCGAAGATATTCTGACCGATCAGGGTAGGTACCGTTTTGAGTTGTCGGGTACCTACTCGAACAGTGATCAAACCGGCTTATTCGCAGGAGAGCCACTGCTACTTCAGACAGGACCTACCTCATTCGTTTTAATTCCTACTCAATTTGGTCAGGTTCAAAATAATACGGACACTCTGGTTGGCTCTCTGGGTCTGCGTTATGGACTAAGCGCTCGCACGGAGGTTACCTCGCGTGTCTCATATTTGTTCACTGAAAGTCGTCAAATGAGTGGGATGGGATTCAACTCCCAGTCAGACGCCTATGTTGCTGACGCTTGGCTTGGGGTGTCCCACCAATTCAAGGCCGATGATGCAACGCCAGCCATCCTTGGATTTGGCGAGCTGGCGTTGTATGAAAATCGCGGTTCAGATTCAAGTAATTTGAAATCTACCTTGATTGGCTTAACTGCCTACAAGGCAATTGATCCTGTCGTATTGGCAATTACCGCAGCCTATAGGGCAAGTGCTTCTCGAGATGAGAATGGCGCTAACGTAAAACCAGGCGCTATCTGGACCCTATCGCCAACTGTAATTTTTGCTGCCAATGATCGTGTGTCGCTCAGCACAGGGTTCCAATGGACAGCACGATTAGCCGATTCAGTGAATGGTCAATCCCAATTTGCTCGGCGGACTCAAACAAGTTTGGTCTTGGGGGCCGGCTACGGCTTACAAGAAGGGTCATCAATCAATCTTTCCTTAAAAACGAATACTTCAGGTGGGCAGGGTGCAGACCTGAGGTTAAGTTGGCTGCAAACTTTGTAGTTTTCGGCGACATATCTAACAGCACCCATAATTATTTTCAGGAAGAATATGAATAAGCTGAGTAAAAGTCTTATCGCAATACTTTTGGTGGGAAGCGTTGTAAAACCCGTATTTGCAGAGCAGAAGCAAGTAACTGAAACGCTGGCGTTTGAAGCTGTGGATTATGAGGCTCTGTTTGCGTCAGAGTCTAATGCTGTTGAAGTTGCAGCTTTGAGCACGGAAGAAATGAAGGAAACCGAGGGTTCATTTCTTTGGTTTTTACCTGTGATTGGCTACACAGCACTCGGTGCAGGGTCTGGCGCTGTGTATAGCTACGCTCGAAATGACGGAAACGTTGATTGGCGTGATGTTGGAGCTGGCGCAACTGGCGGATTTTATGCTTCCCCCGTTGGTCGCGTAGTCGGAGGAATGGGCTACGGTGCAGGTTATTTGATTGGAGCCGCAGGCGCAGAGTCATGGTATTCGAATTCATTCAATAGTTATTCTGGCTATGGTGCGATGTACTCTCCATCTGGGGCTGGCTATGGCGGATCTGGTGTAGGGTATATGCCTTACTGATTTCAAATAGTGTAAAAATTCCCTTATCTCAATCTATAACAGGCTGAGATAAGGATAAATCAATAGGAAAATATGACTAATCTGTGTGATCTATTTGATGTTCTAGCAATAATTACTTTGATTTTTGCATCTAGCAGAATCGTGGATTATTCAATCGAAAGCTCGAATTTTTTAACGTCATATATATTAATATTTTCACTTTGTTTTTTGATTTTTGGATTAAGTCAAATGTTTTGTGAGAAAAAAATTCTGATCGATTTGATAGTTGATTCGATTTTTGTATCCGCATTTTACTTCGTCGGTTTTTATATTCTAAAAAAAATATTATCGTGGGTTTCAAGTCGATACTCGTGAGATATTTTTAGATGGGGGTTATAAGTAATATTGATTAATTAGTTTAGTTGGTGGTTTTATTGGTTTGGGTTTATTAAAATTTGACGGTCGTCATTGTTTATGTTCCAAACATTAAATGTAAAGTGTTTTCTCTAAAAGATATTTGAGCATATCCATATGAAGTGTAAAATGATGTCATCAATTTCTTGGTGAGTTTTTAAATTCTTCGCCAGTAACGCAATAAATTTAAAGTTTTTATTAAAATAGTAGCGTGGAAAATCTGATTATTGTTCTAGCGGTGTTCTTGAAAGAGAAGTTCTTGTTCGCTAGTTGGAGTTTGGTTAAATTATTTTCGTCGATTATGATTTCTGTAGCCACGGTTTTCTTTTTATGGAAGGTCTTATTTGACGAAAATGCGAATTTAGTAAAGTTGTATATTTCATCGATTATACTAGGAATTGTTTGTGCTTTTTTCGTGGTGGCGATTGCTCTCTACGAACGTAAGCGAAACGGAAAAAAATAAACAGAAATCTCACTCCATTAGAGTGCTTGATTTCGATCCCGAGAATCTATTGATTATGCACTATATTTTTGACTTATTATTTATGAGCATTTTTAAGCTGCATACCATTTTTGTTCTGGTTATTTTTATGATGTTTTCAGAACATATTTCAGCTCAACCTACTTACTTGACCCCGTCGTCTGTTGTGAATCTGCAATTGAAAAATTGGAAGTCGATTCGTGATGAAGGAATAGTCAAGCAAAACCTTGATTTTTCATGCGGGGCGGCTGGGCTTGCTACTATCCTGAATCAGTTTTACGGGCAGTCAATTTCTGAGCAGGAGTTGTTAACAGTATTGGATAAAGGCGATGCCAGAGCAAGCTTTGCTGATATGCAGCGCACATTGCCCAGTTTTGGGTTTAAAGCACAAGGTTTCGCTGCAACCTATGATCAGTTGCTCAACCTCAAAGCCCCTGTGCTTGTGTACTTAAAACACAGGACTACCGAGCATTTCTCTGTTCTTAAGGGGATTGGTCGAAATACCGTGCATTTGGCAGACCCATCGCTAGGACATGTCACTTTGAGTAAATCTCAATTTTTGGATATGTGGAACAATCATGAATCAGATATTGAAGATAATCTTCGGGGGCGTTTCTTGGCGGTTTTGCCGGTTAACTACGCAAACATAAAGGTCCGTCACGATTATTTCAATCGAAGTCCAGCAAGGAAGTCGAATGCTGCTACACAGCAGTTAGCTCACCCCTTGTTCTAGTCCGTGGATTCGTCATTCTCAATAGTTTGCCAGCCACTTGGTAGTAAAATGGTCGCATGATAAATCCATCCCACCCGCTCCCCAGCACTTTTGTTCACCTGCGCATGCACACCGAGTTCTCGGTGCTCGACGGCATGGTGCGCGTGGGCGAGGCTGTCAAAGCCGCCGCAGGCTGCGGTATGCCTGCCCTGGCCATTTCCGACCTGTCCAACCTGTTTGGTCTGATCAAGTTTTACGGCAAGGCGCGTGGTGCTGGCGTTAAGCCAATTGCTGCTTGCGATGTGTGGATTGAAAGCGACCGCGACGAAGAACAACCCGCACGCATGTTGCTGCTGGTGCAAAACCACAAAGGTTATTTGCAACTTTGCGAGTTGTTAAGCCGGGCGTTTTTGCGCAACCAGAAGCGCGGCAAAGCCACGTTGAAATTTGAGTGGTTTGATGAGGTAGGTTGTGATGGCCTGATCGCTGTATCAGGGTTTGCCAATTCCGATATCGGCCAGTTTTTGCTGGGTGGCAACATGGCCCGCGCCGAAGATTCGGCCCGCAAATTCCTGAAGTATTTCGAGGGGCGCTATTACATTGAGCTTCAGCGCGATGGGTCCACCCAGGCCGAGAACCTGGTGAATTTGAGTTGCCAGTTGGCTGCCAAGTTGCAGTTGCCTGTGGTGGCCACGCACCCAATCCAGTTTTTGAAGCCCGAAGACTTCCGTGCGCATGAGGCGCGGGTGTGTATTGCGCAGGGCGAAATTTTGTCGAATCCGCGCAGGCCTCGCCGCTTCACCGAGCAGCAGTATTTCAAAACCGCGCAGGAAATGGCAGAACTGTTTGCCGACATTCCCAGTGCCATTCGCAACAGCATTCGAATCGCCCAGCGCTGCAATTTAACGCTTGAATTGGGCAAACCCAAGCTGCCCGCATTCCCCACGCCCGATGGCATGACACTGGATGACTACCTGGTGCATTTGTCCAAGGAAGGTTTGGAAAAACGCTTGGCGCACCTGTTCCCGAATATCGAGGAACGGGAAAAAATGCGTCCGGAATACGAAGCGCGTTTGAAAATTGAATGCGACACCATCATTGGCATGGGCTTTCCTGGTTACTTCCTGATTGTTCAGGACTTCATCAACTGGGGCAAAAGCAATGGCGTGCCCGTGGGGCCTGGCCGGGGTTCTGGTGCAGGTTCGCTGGTGGCTTATGCCTTGGGTATTACCGATCTTGACCCGTTGCGGTACGACTTGCTGTTCGAGCGTTTCTTGAACCCTGAGCGGGTTTCAATGCCCGACTTCGACATTGACTTCTGTCAGGACAACCGCGACCGCGTCATCGACTATGTGAAGCAAAACTACGGGCGCGATGCGGTCAGCCAAATTGCAACTTTTGGTACCCTAGGCGCGAAAGCGGTTATTCGTGATGCAGGCCGTGTGCTCGACATGCCCTACATGTATTGCGACGGCCTGTCGAAACTGATTCCGCAAACCCCAGCCGACCCTTGGGACCTGGACCGGGCCATGGCCGACGAACCTACCTTCCGTGAACGGGTGGAAAACGAAGACGAAGCCAAGGAAATTATTGCCGTGGCTCGGCCACTCGAAGGCCTGACCCGCAACGTGGGTATGCACGCGGGTGGCGTGTTGATTGCGCCGGGCAAGTTGACTGACTTCTGCCCTTTGTATTGTGCCGATGGTTCTACCGATTCCGTGGTGTCGCAGTACGACAAAGACGACGTCGAAGCCGTGGGCCTGGTGAAGTTCGACTTCTTGGGTTTGCGCAACCTGACCATTCTGGACTGGGCTGTGCGTTGGGTGCGCGAAAACTATGAAGACCAGCGCGATTTCCGCCTGGAAGACCTGCCGCTGGACGACCCGGCTGTGTATCAGTTGTTCTCAGATGGCAACACCACCGCTGTGTTTCAGTCTGAATCGCGTTCTGCGAAAGACCTTGAAAAGAAACTAAAGCCCGACAACTTTGAAGACATCATCGCCTTGATGGCGTTGAACCGCCCCGGTCCTTTGGGTTCCGGCATGGTGGACGACTTTATTGCCCGCAAAAAAGAAACTTCGAAAACCGGCAAAGGGCGTGCGGAGTGGTACTTCCATCCCAAGCTCGAAGGCATCCTGAAAAGCACCTACGGTGTGATTGTTTACCAAGAGCAGGTGATGCTGGTTGCCCAGATTTTGGCGGGCTACAGCCTGGGTGGCGCTGACCTGCTTCGCCGCGCGATGGGTAAAAAGAAGCCCGAAGAAATGGCCAAGCAGCGTGAAATTTTCACGACCGGTGCAACCGAGCGCGGCGTAGACCCCGCAGTGGCCAAGCAGCTTTTCGATTTGATGGAAAAGTTCGCGGAATATGGTTTCAACAAATCACATTCGGCTGCTTATGCGCTGATTGCCTACCACACGGCCTGGTTGAAGGCTCATTACCCCGCTGAGTTCATGGCGGCGTCCATGAGTTCTGATATGGACGACACCGACAAAGTAAAAATCTTTGTTGAAGACGCCATGGCCATGTGCCAGGTGCCGGGAAAAAAAGCGGGCACCACAGTCACCATGCTGGGCCCGGATGTGAACGAATCCAACTTCCGTTTCACAGCGGTGCGCATTGATGGTGAAAAACGCGCCAGCGCCATTCGTTACGGTTTGGGTGCTGTAAAAGGAACTGGCCAGGCTGCCTGTGAGGCCATTGTTGCCGAGCGCAACGCCAATGGTCCGTTCACCAGTCTCTTCGATTTCGTGAAGCGTGTAGACAGCAAACAGATCAATCGCCGGGTGATTGAGGCACTGATTCGCGCAGGTGCTTTCGATTCTCTGAACCCAGACCGCGCAAGGTTGTTGGCCAGTTCAGGGCAGGCCATGGAATGGGCTGCTCAACAGGCCGCCACAGCTGCACAGGTGAGTTTGTTCGGTGAAGCCTTGGGTGGCGATGCACCGCCGGAATTGGTGGAAGTGCCCACCTGGAGCGAACGTGAAAAGCTGCAGCAGGAAAAAGCGGCCTTGGGTTATTACTTCAGCGGGCATTTGTTCAAGGCCGATGAAGACAAAGTGCGCCAGTTCGTCAAACTGAAGTTGAAAGACCTGTCGCCTGGCCGGGACATGGTGTGGATGGCGGGTGTAATCGCATCGCTGCGCACCATGATGACCAAGCGCGGGAAAATGGCGGTTGTGTTGCTCGACGATTCTACCGCGCAAGTTGAATTGTCAATTTTCAATGAGCAGTTTGAAGCCAACCGCAACCTGCTCAAAGAAGATTCGCTACTCGTGCTGCAAGGCAAGGTGTCTGAAGATTCTTACACCGGAGGCTTGCGAATTTCAGCCGAGAACCTGTATTCGCTGGCCAGTGCACGTGCTCACTTTGTCAGCCGCCTGAGGCTTAGCATGAATGGACAATCGGATGCTGAAAAGCTGCGCGCCCTGCTGGAACCTTTTCGTGACCCTGAGCAGGGTTGTTTGGTTGAAATTGACTATCACAATGGCCATGCAGCCTGCGTGGCGCAACTGAGCAGTGATTGGAAAGTGCGCCCGGAAGAAGACCTGCTGATTGAAATGCAAGGTTGGCTGGGTGAGGGCAATGCCAAGTGGGTTTTTGGCTAATTGATCAGCCTGTTTGGCGGAAACTATGGCGCTGTCGCCAACTCCGCTAGGGCTCGGTTGCGTGATCAATCAGCAGCGATGTCCCAATCGCCTCGCCTTCAAGAAAACCTGCCCTTGCGTGCCGAGCAGGGCCGGTGTTGCCCAGCATGGGCGACAGAGAACGATTCCGACCCGCTTTTTAGGAGGATCGTTATCAGGCATCGCAAGGCTCAGCAAGGGATAAACAGGTTTTCTGGCGAGAGATTGGGATTCGCGCTGATTGTGCAAGCGAATACGCTGATTGTGCGACGAACACATGCCGCTTGAGTCGAACCCGCTTGCCACACACAACCGTGTAAACTTCGACCATCCAATCCACGTTCACGCTGCATGCCCGAAATCACTGACTACACCGCCAAAGGTCTATACAAACGTCTGCTTTCCTACAGCCTTCGTTACTGGCCGCTTTTCGCGACATCTTTAATTGCCCTGGTGTTTGCCGCTGTCACTGAGCCTTTGTTTGCCAGCCTGATGAAGCCGCTGATCGACGAGAACTTTTCCGGCGAGCGAACCGAAATGGCGAAGTGGCTGCCGGTCATCATCATTGTATTGTTCCTCATCCGCGGTTTGGCCACGTACATCAACGAGTATTGCAGCGCCAAACTGGCTGGCTTGGTGGTTCACGATTTGCGATTTGACATGCTGTCCCGCATTTTGCGTTTCCCGAATTCATATTTTGTTGAGCAACCCGCCGGGAAAATCATTTCTACGGTGTCCACCAACGTGGATGCGGTCACCGAAGCGGGTTTCAACATCATCACTGTGCTGATTCGTGACGGTGCAATTGTCATTGGCCTTATGGCCATTCTGCTTTACACCAATTGGCAACTCACCCTGATCTGCTTTGCAATTCTTCCTTTGATCGCCATTGGTGTATCCGTGGCGGCCAAGCGTTTGAACCGCTTTGCGCACAGCGCGCAAACCTCGCATGCCGATTTGGTGCAAAGCATTTCTGAAGTAATTGGTGCACAAAAAATCATCAAAATTTATGGTGCACAACAGGTGGAAACCGATCGCTTCATGAAAAGTGCAGATGAAATCATGAAGTCGCGCGTGAAGCTGGTGGCCACCAGTGCGGCCAACTCTGCAATTGTTCAGTGGATACTCGCCGCCGCTGTGGCTGCTGTGGTGTACTTCGCGGGTATTTTGGCTGAAAGTGACAGTATGACTGCGGGCGATTTCGCCTCTTTCATGACCGCGATGATGATGTTGTTGGCCCCAGTGAAGCGCCTGACCAACATTAACCAGCAGCTTCAAAAAGGCTTGGCGGCTGCCGACAACGTATTCCGGGTTGTCGACCGCTCGGTTGAAAATTCCAGCGGCACCCACACCACCGATCGGGCGCTGGGTTACATTGAATTCAACAAAGTGGGTCTTACCTTTCCTGGTGCCGAAGCGCCTACATTGATCGACATTAATTTGTGGGTCAAACCCGGGCAAACCGTGGGTATCGTCGGTGTGTCGGGCGGTGGCAAGTCAACCCTGATCAACCTGCTGCCTCGTTTTCTGGA
>Ga0066836_10001324_pt1 | contig 12918 bp, 9 predicted proteins | sample ETNtaG_18_FD_71568 | JGI IMG/M metagenome (GOLD analysis project Ga0066836, IMG submission 71568) | Marine microbial and viral communities from oxygen minimum zone, Eastern Pacific Ocean - ETNP201302SV91 | ecosystem: Environmental > Aquatic > Marine > Oceanic | place: Pacific Ocean: Eastern...
TCTTCGCCCACCAAAAAGATGCAAGTATCGAAAATAAGTAGTTTAGTTGAGTTATTTTTTAATAAATTAGAAGAAGTTGACAAAAAAAAACCTTTTCTAAATTGGTTAAAAATTAAAGATTATCAGTTTAGTTGGGGCGAGACATCTGAGAAGATACTTAAAGTTTCAAATAAAATTAAATCCTTAATCCAAGAAGGGGATAGATGCGTTCTTTTATCTGAGAATAGACCAGAATGGTTAATTTCTGATATTGCTATCATGAATGCAGGTGGAATTACTGTTCCCATTTTTACAACTTACTCCTCAAGTGACTACGAATATATTTTTAATGATTGCAAACCATCAATTGTTGTTGTTTCAAATAATGATCAATTTAAAAAAATAAAAAAATTTATTAGCAAAGATATAAAAAAAATTATTTCTTTTGAAAAGTTAGAAACCCCAAGTTTGCTAATCGAAGATATTTATGACGAGAACATTGAGCAGAAAGTAATAAATAGAAATTTAAAAAGAAAAATGCCAGCTTGTATAATTTATACCTCTGGTACCTCGGGCAATCCAAAAGGTGTAGTTTTAAGTCACGGTGGAATACTTTCAAATTGCGAAGGTGCACTAAATCTTCTTGAACCTCTAGCAAGAAAAAAAGAGTCTATTTTTTTAACCTGGCTTCCGCTCTCCCACTCTTACGAACACACTGTACAATTCATACAAATTATTTTAGGAGCAAAAATATTTTATGCAGAAAATTTAGAAAAGCTTATATCTAATATGTCCGAAGCAAAACCAACGATCATGACAGCCGTGCCGAGATTTTATCAAAACTTATTCAACAAAATTAATATTAATTTTAATAAACAGTCTGGGTTTAAAAAAATGCTAATAAATAAAACAATTGGTCTAGGAAGAAAAATCCTCAAAAAAGATTCTCTAAAATTAGGAGAAAAAATAACTAATTTTTTATGTCATATTTTAGTAAGAAAAAAAATTCAAAAACAGTTTGGCGGGAATTTGCAGGCATTTGTTTCAGGGGGAGGAGCCTTAGATAAAAATGTAGGTGAATTTTTAAATGCAATAGGCTTACCAACTTTACAAGGCTATGGTTTAACCGAGGCCTCACCGGTTGTGAGTTGTAATTTGCCAGGCTTAGTTAAAGTTGAAACTGTGGGCCCACCCTTCAAAACAAATCAAGTAAAAATAGCAGATGATGGTGAAATTTTAGTCAAAGGGGAGAACGTTATGTTGGGGTATTGGAAAAAAGAAAAAGAAACAAATGAAATAATAAAAAATGGCTGGTTACATACAGGTGATATTGGAGAAATAGATTCAAACGGTTATTTAAAAATTACAGATAGAAAAAAAGATATTATCGTTAATCATGGTGGCGACAATATTTCTCCAAGCAAGATAGAAAATTTTATTTGCAACAACGAAAAAATTAAACAGTGTTTAGTTTATGGAGATAAAAAAAATTATCTTGTTGCATTAATTGTTGTAGATAAAAAAGATAAAAATGATTCAACCATAAGAAGTATTATTGAAAATTTAAATAAAAATTTATCTATTATAGAAAAAATTAAAAAATTTAAGTTAATAGATGATGAATTTACCATTGATAACGGCTTAATGACTCCAACATTAAAGTTAAAAAGAAAAAAGATTATAGAAAAATATAAACAAGATTTAGAAAAACTTTATTCTTAGAAATAATTTAATTTTTTTTAATATTTAATTAAAAACGTTGGTATTGCTTGTTTTTTTTTAATTAAACATTTCTTCGACATTAAAAAATAATTTTGATTCATTTTTCAAAAATTCGTTAACTAGTTTATGTTTGACATCTTTGTAAAAAAACTTAAATATAAAAACATTAGACGAATCACTTAGATTTGTTTTTAAAAAAGGGAGATGCGATGGCTAAAAGACGTAAAAAGAAAAAAGGAAAGAAAAAGAAGACTAAAAAAAGAAGAAGAAGAAGATAAGTAGTTTTCTTAAAACGCCCTTTCCAAACACGTGGAAGGGGCGTTTTTTTATACAACCTCTAAATTTTGATTTCTGCCCAAAGCCTTATCCATTTTCTTTTTTGCATCTTCAGAAGGTACTTTCAAGACAGCTTCGAATTCACTCTGCAATCTGTCGTAGGCTTTTTCAAAAAGTTGTCTTTCACTGTAAGATTGATCTGCAATAGCGTTACTATTTTTGTTAAGATCTTTAACAACTTCTGCGAGTTCATAAATTTTTCCTGAGTTTATTTTTTGTTCATATTCTTGTGAACGTCTGCTCCACATTGTTCTTTTTATTTTTGGCTTAGTTTTTAAAATTGATACACATTTGTTTATTTGATTTATTGAAGATATAGGCCTTAAATTAGATTGTTGATTTATTGGAATTGTTAAAGTTAGTTTATCTTTTTCTATAAAGACTTTGTAAAAGTTTATATCAATATCACCAATTACAGCTTTTTCGACAGATATAATTTTTCCTACGCCATGTTTTGGATAAACCACATGGTCATTAACACTATAAACTCTTTTTTCCGAAGGTTGTTTTTTTATTTTTTTAATGACAATTTTTTCATCTGTTAAATTGCTCTTTTGAACATGGGTTTGTTTTTTTTGTAATTTAATAGATTTTTTTTTCTTAATTTTTTTAATTTTCTTTTTTTTCTTCATAAATATATTTATTTTCCTGGTTTTTTAGAGAAAAATTTATCAAATTTATTCTTCACTTCTTTAAACTCTTCATGTTCAGGCAATGGAGCCTTTTTTTTAGTTATGTTTGGCCAGATTTCAGAATATTTTTTATTTACTTCTAGCCACCTATCTTTGTCTTCTTCTTTGTAATCCACATCAGATACTATTGCATCAATAGGACACTCGGGTTCACAGACACCGCAATCTATACACTCGTCAGGATGTATTACAAGCATATTTTCACCTTCATAAAAGCAATCTACAGGACACACTTCTACACAGTCAGTAAGTTTACACTTTATACATTCATCTTTAACTATGTATGTCATAATTTTTTTTCATTTAAAACTTTTAATTTTATTTCACCAATTAATTTATCAGGAATATAAAGTAAACCAGCAATTCGTCTCATCAAAGTATTTTCATATACGTCAGAATTATCATCTGAAAGAATGATTTTCCACAAGGTTTTTACAATTTTTGTTTTAAATTCTAAAGTATCTTTTTTAATTTCCTGCGTGTATTTTAAAATTTGGTTTGAATTTTCTTCCTCTATCTCTGCTTTCTTCATTACCTCCTCAAAATTTATTTCAGAATGGATTGATTTCAAAAAATTAATAATTATTAATCTTTCTTTGTTTGAATAGTTATCATCTATTTTTGCAGCGTGTATTAATAAAGCTGTAATTTTTACAAAATTTTCCTCTTCAGCGTTCTTATTTTTATTCTGAGATTTTTTAAATATATTTAGCATTATTTAAAGCTTAATGATTCCAGTTTTTTGAATGGACTATTATTTTTTTTAACAAATCTTTTCACCGCTTTTTCTTTTTTAACACCTTTGTAAACGAAAGTGTTTTCATCATCTTTGTTGTACTTTTTGTAGTTCATGAGATCCATCAACTGAAAAAAATTCTCTTTTGTGCAACCCAAAAGATTCATCATGTCAGAATCAATTTGAAATTTTCCATTCTTGCTTTTTTCAATAATTTTTATAAAAAGTTTTTCAAGAATGTCTACTCTAACGTAGAAATTTCTAAACCTTTCAAAACCACATAAAAGCAAAAATCTTGAGTTAAATTGTTTTTTTTCATCAGATAAAAAATTTAATCCCGATTTTGGTATTTCATTGTTTTTTGCCAATTCATTAAAAAATTCCCACAATAGAATTCTTAGTTCAACCGCCTTCGGTTTGAGCATTTTTGGGAGAAACACATGATAACGACCTATTTTTATACCAAGACTTCTGAATTGTTTTCTGTCTTCTTTTATTATCTTATTTATGATTTCTTCAACTTCGTTTCTTTTCAAAACCCCATTACCTTCATAAAGCCTAAACGCAAGAGCCCTTATATATTGATTTTTATTTTCTAATTTTATTAGATTTATTAAATCACTTAATTCTTCAGAAACATAAGATTCCAGCCAGTTATTTAGAAAAATAAAAAGATCTTCTTTTGTTTTTGTATCTAAGGCTTCGTCCGCAATAACCTCAATCTCTGGAGACAAATAATTTTTACCTTTTTTAATTTTTGCAATTGGATTATTTTTCCAAGAAATTTTATAGCTCTGGTTTAGAACTATACCTTTATCATTTATTATACTTTTCACTCTTTTTTTTAACTCTTCACCAATACCTTGTTTAGCTGCTTTTTTTAAAGATTTTATATCGGTATCTAAAGTTTCTCTTGTGAACTCAAGATTCAACTTAAGTCCTTTAAGCTTTCCTATTAATTGACCATCTATAATAACTTCGTCATCTAAACTAATCTTTGTATTTAGCTTAACATCTTGTTTAAGACCTCTTGATAAAACGCTTATTCTCTTGTCAATGAAACTTTTAGTGAGTTCTTGGTGAAGTTTGTCAGATAAGCTATCTTCGATATTTTTACTTAATTGTATCCAATAATCCGCATTCTCTACCCAATTTTTTTTGTTTGCAACATACGACCAAGTTCTAACATTAGAAATTTTATTTGAAATCATGTCAATATTTCCTTGGCACTTGTCCAGCCCCTTTAATTGATTTTTCATGTATTCATTAGGAATTCTATTTTTTTCTGTAGTTAAGAAATTAAAAACTTTTGTAACAACATCAATATGTTGACCATAAGCCTTTTTTTGAAAATCGGGAATTTGACAACATTCCCACAGCAGTTTTAGATTATCAGGAGAAAATTTTATTTTTTTTTCTCTTGTTAGCAATTTAAGAACGTTTTCGTCGATAGAGTCTGATATTCTAACTAAGTTTTTTTCACTAGGTTTTGATTCCAGCGAACTTATCAAACCTTCTGGACTACCAAATTCTAAATTTGAGTTACGCCAATATAAAAATTGAATACTATCTAATTTATGGTCTTCAATTCTTTCAATTTCATCAGACTCCAAATTTTCACAATTACCAGTAACTCCAAAAGATCCATCATTTTTGTATCTGCCCGCTCTTCCTGCGATTTGAGAAATTTCAGTTGTTCTAAGCCTTCTTATTTTTTTTCCATCAAATTTTTTTAGACTAGAAAAACTTATTTGTTCAATATCCATATTTATGCCCATACCAATTGCATCGGTAGCAACCAAGTAATCAACATCACCAGATTGATATAATGCAACTTGTGAGTTTCTTGTTTTAGGGCTTAATGAGCCCATAATAACCGCTGCACCACCTTTCTGTCTTCTTACTAACTCTGCAATTGCGTAAACTTCCTCAATAGAAAATGCAATAAGAGCACTTTTTCTATCCAGTCTGGAAATTTTTTTATGTCCGCTGTAGGAGAGCTTAGAAAAACGTTCTTGCTTAACAAATTCTGTTTCTGGCACAATTTGTGAAATAATATTTTCCATAATTTGAGAGCCAAGAAACATCGTTAATACTTCCCCTCTTGAATTTAAAAGTCTGTCTGTAAAAATATGGCCCCTTTCTCTATCTCCACACATCTGGATTTCGTCTACAACTACAAAATCTACAACTTTGTCTTTAGGCATCGATTCCACTGTGCAAATAAAATATTGAGCAGAATTTGGCAGAATTTTTTCTTCCCCAGTGATTAAGGCAACTTTTTTTTCGCCAACCTTTTTAACGCACTTATCATAAATTTCTCTTGCCAAAAGCCTCAAGGGTAAACCAAAGATTCCAGAATTAAATTCCAGCATTTTTTCGATTGCCATGAAGGTTTTGCCGGTATTTGTGGGCCCCAGAACTGCGATTATTTTACTTTGAGAGGTTTCCATTTATTTGTGCTATATTTTTTTCTAAGTACTATATATAGGTTGCCCTTGAGAACAAAAGAAGATTAAATCATGACCGAATCACTTTGTCAAACGTTCTATTTTTGCCATTTATCTTTAGTAAAATTTATTTTGTTTTAAGATCAATTATATGAACGACTATACAAAAAAAAATATTAAATTTTTAAAACCCTCTGCCACTTTGGCAATAAACGAGAAATCAAAAGAATTGATTTCAAAAGGAAAAAAAATTTATAAATTTGGTTTCGGACAATCTCCTTTTCCTGTGCCAGAAAGAGTTGTTTCTGCTCTTAAAAAAAATGCCCACAAAAAAGAGTATATGCCTGTCCAAGGCTCTATTGAACTTAGAGAAGCAATTGCAAAATATATTAATAAAAGAACCAAAAATTCTTTTAAGTCAGAAAATATTATCATCAGCCCAGGTTCAAAGGAAATGATGTTTTTACTGCACCTGGGTTTTGACGGAGATATAATACTGCCTGCACCAAGCTGGGTATCCTACGAACCTCATGCCATAATAGGAAGCAATAAACTTCACTGGCTAGAAACATCCAGAGAAAATAATTGGTTTCCTACATCTGAGCAAATAGAAAAAAAAGCCAAAGAACTAAAAAATAAAAATATTATTTTAATTTTAAATTCCCCCAACAATCCTTCAGGGTCCAATTGTAAAAATTTTGAAGAAATAGCAAGAATAGCAAAAAAATACGGTATAATAATTTTGTCTGACGAAATCTACACCGAACTTACTTTTGACAGAGAATACAAGTCTATTTCAAAACACTATCCAGAAGGAACAATTATCAGCAGCGGTCTGAGCAAGTGGTGTGGCGCAGGTGGTTGGAGGCTAGGATTTTTTGCCGTTCCAAAAAAATTAGATTCTATTCTTGAGATGCTCAAAACTCTTTCGAGCGAGTCTTTTACAGCTGTGAGCTCACCTATACAGTTTGCTGCTACCGAAGCATTCGAAGGAGACCATTCTGACTATTTAAATAAAACTACTGCAATTTTAGATGCAGTAGGGAATTATGTTTATGAAAATTTAAAGTCAAATAAAGTTTTGATGCAAAAACCAGAAGGCGGGTTTTATTTAATGCCAGAATTTTTAAATTCAAAATTTAAAACATCAAGTGAAATGTGTGACGATATATTAAACAAATCTGGTGTTGCACTATTGCCCGGATCTGATTTTGGGTTTAAACCAAACAGGATGTTAGCAAGATTAAGCTATACAGATTTTAATGGTGAGATATTTTTAAAAAGTATTGAAGGTAGTAAAAAACCAGATAATGAAACCATTAAGAGGTATGCACCAAATGTTGTAGAAGGAATAAAAAAATTAGTAGATTGGTCTAAAACTCTTTGAATCCGGCAATTAAGATGAACGTCCAATTTAAGCTATTTACCCTTACAATACCTAAGCTGAATTGATAACATTTTCGAAGTTAATTATATAATTAAACAAGGAAGGGAAGGTTATGAAAAAAATAATCTCTACTATCTCAGCTGCAGTAATACTGTTTGCATTATCTTTACCGATGATGTCAGCAGTTAAGGCAACTGAGTTTTTCACCATTGGAACAGGAGGTCCAACTGGAGTTTATTTCCAGACTGGAAACGCAATCTGTCAAATGGTTCACAAAGCCGCAACTAGTGCAGATCACGGAAGAAAGAAAGGTACATCAAAACCATACAGATGTACTGCACCTTCAACGGGCGGATCTACTTATAACATAGGCCAAATTATGCAAGGCGAGTTTCAATTTGGTGTTGCTCAGTCCGACTGGCAGTATCATGCTTATAATGGAACTAAGCCTGATAAAGTAAAACCTTTTAATGGTTTAAGAGCAGTTTTTTCTGTGCATCCAGAACCTTTTCAAATCTGGGCAAGAAAAAAAGCAAAAGTTAAAAACTTTAAAGGTTTGAAAGGTAAAGTTGTAAACATAGGTAATCCAGGTTCTGGACAAAGAGGTACAATGGAAGTTCTTATGGAAGCAAAAGGAGTTGACACAAGTTACTTCAAAAGCACTCAAGAACTTACATCTTCTAAACAGGTGGATGCTTTATGTAATGGAGCTATAGATGCTTTCGGTTATTCTGTTGGCTTTCCTAACGGAGCAATGGAAGAAGCAGCTGTTTGTGCAGCAAAAGCAATGCCAATTAATTTAACAGGACCTGAGGTTCAGAAATTAATTGATGACAATGGCTTTTATGCTAAAGCAGTTATACCTAAAGGAACTTACACTGGACAGAAAAAAGACGTAACAACATTTGGTGTTATGGCAACAGTAGTAACAAGTGAAAGCGTTTCTGAAGAAATGGTTTACACAGTTGTTAAAGCTGTATTTGAAAATCTAGAAGGCAAATATGGATTTAAAGATCAGCATGATGCTTTTAAACATTTAGATCCAAGCAATATGATCAAAAATGGTTTATCAGCACCTTTACATCCAGGAGCGGTTAAGTATTACAAAGAAAAAGGCTTAATGTAATAATACTTAAAAAAATTATTTAAAAAGGCCCAATTTAGTATTGGGCCTTTTTTTTAACATGATGTATTTTGTTGAATAATGTCTAAAAATAATAACAACTTTATTCAAAAAAAAATTCAAGAGGACATATCACCAACCAGGAGTTTGGAAGGTTTACATTTAAAAATCGTTGCCTCAATAGCTATTTTATGGTCCTTCTTCCAACTTTGGTATGCATCACCTTTTCCATTTATGTTGGATTTTGGTGTGATAAAAGGTTTGCCTGCCAAAGCCATTCATCTTGGTTTTGCGTTAATTTTAGCATTTCTAATTTTTCCTTTTCGAAAAAATAAAAGAGTCTCATGGCCAAGTTTTTTAATAGCAATTTTATCTTTTCTCTGCTGTTTTTATATTTTTATTTTTTATGATGATTTAGTTTTAAGAGCTGGAATTTTATTAGTAGCAGATTTTGATATTGGAGGGAAGGAATTCAAAATACCAGTTGAGATGATAATTGGTATATTTGGAATTCTTGCTCTTTTAGAGGCCACAAGAAGAGTAATAGGTTTACCTTTGGTTATTGTTGCAGTTTCATTTTTTGTATTTTCATATTTTGGAAGATATTTTCCCGATATGGTTTCACACGCAGGTTTATCTTTAAACAGATTAATTGGCTATCATTGGTTTGATAGGGAAGCAATTTTTGGAATTCCAATAAGCGTTTCAGTAAGCTTCATATTTTTGTTTGTTCTATTTGGAGCACTTTTAGATACAGCTGGCGGCGGAAAATATTTTTTAGACTTAGCTTTTGCAATGGTTGGAAAAATGCGAGGCGGGCCAGCTAAAGCAGCCATATTAGGATCTGGTATGACAGGATTAATTTCTGGTTCATCAATTGCTAATACGGTAACGACAGGAACTTTTACCATACCAATAATGAAAAAAACTGGTTTTTCAAAAGAAAAGGCAGGCGCTATTGAAGTTTCTGCTTCGGTAAATGGACAACTAATGCCACCAGTAATGGGTGCAGCCGCCTTTATAATTGCAAGTTTTATAGGAGTGACCTATTTTGAAGTTGTAAAGCATGCTTTTTTACCTGCAATTATTTCTTACATAGCTTTATTTTATATTTCACATCTTGAAGCGTTAAAACTGAATCTTAAGGGCATGGATGAAAAAGACGTTCCAAAATTAGGTAAAACTTTTTTATCAGGAATACATTTCTTGCTACCAATTTTTGTTCTAGTTTATTTGTTAGTTGTTGTGAGGTTTACAGCATCTTACTCAATTTTTTATACTATCATAACTTTGCTAATAGTAAATTTTTCAAAGAAGCTTTTAGAAGGATACAAAAAAGGAGAAACAATTAGCTTTATTAAAGTTTGGTATAACGAAACCATTGTTGGTTTTGAAAAGGGAGCGCTTAATATGGTTAGCGTTGGTGTTGCGATAGCAACCGCTGGAATAATTGTTGGAGCAGTTGCTTCAACTGGACTTGGAACAAATCTAATTTTAGTTGTAGAGACAGTTGCTAAAGATAATGTTGCAATATTGATAGGACTAACGATAGTTCTTTGTTTGGTTCTTGGAATGGGTTTACCAACTACAGCCAATTATGTAGTTGTTGCCTCACTAATGGCAGGTGTTTTGGTTAATGTTGGTAATGCATCTGGATTTATTTTCCCATTAATTGCAGTGCATTTGTTTGTATTTTATTTTGGTTTAATGGCGGATGTAACACCTCCTGTGGGTTTAGCATCTTATGCTGCAGCTGCTATTTCAGGAGGAGATCCCCTGAAAACTGGAGTTCAAGCCTTTTGGTATAGCCTAAGAACTGGAGTTTTGCCTATAGTTTTTATTTTCAATCACGAACTACTGCTTATTGGTATAGAAAATATTTGGCACGGTCTATTAGTTATAGTTACATCTTTAGTAGGGATACTCATTTTCACATCTGCAACACAAGGATGGTTTTTTAATAAGCTTAAAAGTTATGAAATTTTGATTTTTTTAATCATATCTCTTTCATTCTTAAGTCCTGATTTTGTGCTTAATAAATTTCAACCAAAATATAATTATCAAAAATTAGAAGCCATAGATAAAATCAATATAAATCCAAATAAAGAGGTGCAGCTCAAAGTAACGAGATATACTCCATACGGGGAGAGATATAGATTATTTGTGATACCGAGAGATACTTTTGATAGAAATTACAATCTTGAGGAATATGGTATTAGAGTCGAGTCAAATAATGATAATCAAACAGTTTACAAAACATCATGGAAGGGACTTGCAAAGAAAGATGGTATAATAAATGGAGATGTAATTACAGAATTTAAAGTTGAAAATCTCGATAGACCAAACAAAGCTATAGTTTATCCGTTTGCACTACTAATACTTTCCCTATTTGGTTATTTAAATTACAAAAGAAAAAATGTTATTTAATTTTAAATCGAAAAAATTATTTTTTGTAATTCTTGTAATATTAGGAGTTTCAATTTTTTTTGGTTTATGGAATGTTGTGAGCGGAGGGTACGATAAACAAAATAAAATAATCTTATTTTTGAAAGAGTTTATACCATCAAAGGTTTCTCGAAAAGTTCGAGACACACTTTTTATAGTTCCTGATCTTAAAGAAAGAAATAAATTTTTAAGTTTGCAAGTAGAAAAGTATGAACAAGGCCTTGATGGAAAACTTTTTAGCGAAAAAGTTTTTACTTCCCAAAAAAATAAAAAAGAATATTTATTAAAGGAATTTTTTCTTCCCTTTCCAAGACTGGATATCAGGTTGGGTTGGGCTGCCACAGAAAATTCACGTCGCGCCCATTATTTAGAAATTATAGGTGATAAAGTTCTTGCAATTTCTGGATTAGGCCAAACAATTTTTTTTGAAAAAAAAAATATCTTTAGTAATAAACTTGAGCAAAAAGAGATAGCCAATAATCTTCAAGATATATTGATCGAAAACAATATCGAATTAATAGGAATAAGAGATCTATTTATAGAAGACGGGGAAGTTTATATTTCTATGCAGCATAGAAACTCAAAGGGATTTACGATCAATGTTTATAGGTCAGATTTAAATTTTAAAAAATTAAATTTTAAACTGTTTTTTAAAACCAATGAATATTGGCAAAAGTACAACGTATTTTCGGGCGGAAGAATTGAGAGTTTCAAAGATGATAAAATTCTTTTTAGCATAGGATATTCAGCAGTTAAATTAGCAGCCCAAAACAAAAATTCTCTTCTTGGGAAAATTATTTCTATAGACAAAAAAACAAAAGAATATGATTTGATTTCTATGGGGCACAGAAATCCACAAGGTTTATTTTATGTAAAAAATTTAAATTTAATTATAAACACTGAGCATGGTCCAAAAGGTGGAGACGAAGTTAATTTAAACTTTCTTGATCAAGACGATATACCCAATTATGGCTGGGATATCTCTTCATATGGGGTAGAATATGACGGAACAAAATATAAAGACTCTCACTCAAAATATGGATTTATAGAACCATTTAAATATTACACTCCGTCAATTGGTATTAGTGAATTAGTTTATTTACCCAAAGAGAAGATATTAGATGGAAGAAAATATTTGTTTCTTTCGTCCTTAAGAGCTGCTTCGATATACGTTATTAAAGTAAATGATGAAATTAATAAAATTCTTGATGAAGATAGGATATATTTTTCAGAACACAGAATCAGGGATATCGAATATGACAATGAAAACGATGTTTTTTTTATTTTATTTGAATATACTCCCTCAATAGGAATATTAAAAATTAAGCCTTAAGAATTTTCCAAACTCCTGAAGTTACAGCAACAACTCCATCTGAATTTATTATCTCACAGGTTAGAAATACTAATGTTCTTGTTTTTTTTTGAATTTTAACTTTAGCAATCAAATTGTCCCCTAGTTTTCCTGCAGAAACAAATTTCATTTCCAGAGAAATTGTTACACATCTTTTACCTTCAGCTATTCTATGAGCTCCATTTCCCATGGCAGTGTCCGCTATGTAAGTTAGAAAACCACCGTGAGCCATTTTTGCTGTATTAAGGTGTATTTCTTTTACCTCGGCACGGTACTCATAGTTAAGGTCATCAATCTTTTTTATTTTTAGCTCACCTACGTGCCTAGAATAACCTGAATTAGTGTCGTCCATATTTTCTTTTATCATACATTGGCACTAGTTGTGAAAAAATTACAGCCAATAAAATTATAACTATTCCCAAAATTTTGAATTCGTTTAGGTACTGATCTAAAATGATCCATGCAGCTATTGAGCCAAAAACACCTTCCAAAGAAAAAATGATCGCTATAGGCGCAGGAGGCAAATTTTGTTGTCCGTATACTTGAAGCAGAAAAGCAATTCCACTTGATAACACACCGGCATAAAGCAACTCTCTACCTTCCATAATCAATACTTGAAGAGAAATGTATTCAAAAGCTGATGCGGGTATAAAAGAAAACATTGCTCCAAACAAACATTGAAATGTTGCTATGGTTA
>Ga0066836_10001329_pt1 | contig 12900 bp, 9 predicted proteins | sample ETNtaG_18_FD_71568 | JGI IMG/M metagenome (GOLD analysis project Ga0066836, IMG submission 71568) | Marine microbial and viral communities from oxygen minimum zone, Eastern Pacific Ocean - ETNP201302SV91 | ecosystem: Environmental > Aquatic > Marine > Oceanic | place: Pacific Ocean: Eastern...
AGAATGCGTTTCCTTATGGAAATAATTGAAGCAATTCGCTCTGAAGTCGGTCATGAAATTTGTGTTGGGATCCGGCTCCCTAACGAAGAATACATACCGGGAGGCTTAACTTCGGAAGATAACGCTGAAATAGCCCGAATCGTTGAACCACACGTTGACTACATTTCACTCCACATGGGTTCTTATTGGCGGTTCCATAAATTGCTTTCGCCTATGGATGATCCACTTGGTCATGAAATGCCAGCAAACGAACCGATCATTAAGGAAATCACAAAACCAACTATCGTTGTCGGAAGGATCATGACACTTGACCATGCGGAGACAATCGTAGAATCTGGGCAGGCAGATATGGTCTCAATGGTCAGGGCTCTGATTGCAGATCCTGGTCTAGTAAATAAAGCTAAACAAGGAAATTCAGATCTTATACGGCCCTGTATCGGATCAAATTTTGGATGCGTTGGGCAAATCATGTCTACTGGGAAACTTGGATGTGTCGTAAATGTCGCAGCTGCGAAAGAAACAGAAATTACTTTTGAACCAGAAGGGAAATCCCAAGCATCAGAAAAAATTCTTATTGTCGGAGGGGGTCCAGCAGGTTTGGAAGCAGCGAGAACTGCTGCGATCCGAGGTCATGAGGTTTACCTGCATGAAGCTACTAAACAATTAGGCGGCCAAGTAGCGATTGCTGCTTCAGCCCCACATAGGGCCGACTTGGGCGCAATAACGTCGTGGCTGGCTTCAGAGTTAATAAGGCTTAACGTAGACATCACACTGAATTCTCTTGTAGATCCAGAAGTAATCGCTGAAGTCAATCCAGACCGAATTGTCATAGCTACCGGCTCAACACCCCGCCGAGACGGGTTTCAGCTAGCCACTCCCATTGCGCCACTAACCGGTCATAATCTTGATCATGTCTACACAAGCTGGGACGTGTTCGGTTACGGAGGGAGAGCTAATGTGAAAAGCCCCGCTATCGTGTTTGATGACACGGGCACTTTTGAAGCGATATCAGTCGCTGACAAACTGCTAGATCAGGGGGTGAAAGTTACCATGATTAGCAGATATGAGAGCCTTGGGGCTTCGCTTCCATACCCTCCAGCGACTGTAGATGCTGCCAAGGAACGATTAATGTCGCAAGACTTTGATTTTATCGGAGGCCACTACCTTCAAGCGATAACGGAAGACGAAGTGCTCATCGGTGTTCCTTTTACAGAACGTATTCGAACATTAGAAGCAAAAATGGTTGTGATAGTGACGTACAACAATCCAAATCGCGAACTAGCTGAATATATTCGTAAAGAAAATCCAGAGATGGATGGCAAGGTACACCTTGTTGGTGATGTCTCGGGAACGAATGGAGTTCAAGCCGCTATCCATCAAGCAGCGAACTTAACTCGAGCAATCTAATATCGGCATGTTGGAAGAAAATCAAAAACCCTCATTCAGTTTCGGCGACCTTGAATTCCGAACATCTCCTGCAGAGAAAATGACCGAAATGAGAGACAAATGCCCAGTTCACCATACGACAAACCCTAGCGAGCATTACACCTTGACCAGAGAATCCGATGTCGTAAAAGCCCTACGAGATGAAACTACCTGGTCATCACAATACGGCCCAGGCTTAGCCTTTTCTAAACCTGGAACAGGTGTTCTTGTATCTAGCGACCCACCTGTACATACGAAAGAACGGTTAGCAATTTCACGAATTTTCCGACCTTCCGTTATTAACAAAATGGAACAAGACATACAAACGCTCGTACACGAAATAATTGACTCCATAGAAAAAAAGGGAAATGGGGACCTGATTGATGATTTCGCAGCTCCAATTCCATTAACCGTGATGTGTTGGATGCTCGGAACTCCGACTGAAGATATAAACAGTTTCCGAAAGTGGGTTCTATCTATGGCTGAAGCAGTTGCCCTTTCAGGGGGAAGAGAAGCATCCGGTGAAGTCAAAGATGCTTATAGAAACTTCTATACATATTTCGGCTCGCACATTGAACAGAGGAATGAGGCTATCAATACTGGCATAGACCACCCCGATGATCTCCTCACCAGATTGCTTACTGTAGAGAACAACGGGGAAAAATTAACTGTGCAAAACGTGCTTGGTTTCTGCCAATTTCTCCTAGTTGCAGGGTCAGAAACCACAACGTTAATGATTGGAAACCTCCTATACCGGCTAATGGAAGACCCAGACCAGTTAAAAATGCTCCAAGACAATCGTTCCCTTATCCCCAATGCGATTGAAGAAAGCCTACGATACGACGCACCAGTCCATGGCCTGTTTAGAACAAATACTTCTACCGTTACCTTGCGTGGTGTTGAAATTCCTACCGATTCAAAAGTGTGTATGATGTTTGGCTCAGCGAACAGAGACCCCTTAGCTTGGGATAGGCCACACGATTTTGATATCACCAGAGATCTTGCTGACCTACGAAATCACACTTCCTTCGGAGTAGGAGCGCACTACTGCCTTGGAGCACCACTTTCTCGCCTAGAAGGTTCCGTAGCATTATCAGCAATCCTTGACAGACTCCCACGAATACGAAGCAATGGAACTCCAACGCTCACGAAAGCAGGGGTTCTTAAAGGATTCTCTAAATTACCCATTCGGTGGGATTAAACCTCTAAAGAGACTGGGCGGCTTTAGAAATTGCTCCAAAAAGTTCATCGTATTCCTCGAAACAATCAAGATCGGATCTTTCAACACGAACATTCTCCGGTGCACGAAAAAGAAAACCAGCATCGGCTTTATCGATCATTGACAGGTCATTATAGGAATCTCCGGCAGCAATTACCTTGTAGTTCAATTCTTGGAAAGAACGAACAGAGTGAAACTTTTGCTCAGGTGTTCGATGTGAAAAACCGGTAACAACACCAGTGGTATCAACATTTAACCTATGGCACAGTATCAAGGGGTGACCTAATTGCCGCATAAGAGGCCCAATAAACTCTTCAAAAGTATCAGACAGAAGCACAACAGGGAATTCTGCTCTGAGCTTGTCAAGAAACCCTAACGCCCCTTCTAAAGGCGCCAAAGAGGCGATTACCTGTTGGATATCATCAATGCGGATTTCGTGTTCGTGAAGAAGGGATATACGTCCTTCCATCAACAGTTGGTAATCCGGCTCATCCTTTGTAGTCCGTTTAAGTTCTTCAACCCCAAAATGGTCCGCTAACGCTATCCAAATTTCAGGAGTGAGCACACCTTCTACATCAAGGGTGACCAGACATTGGGGTGGGGGATTAGCATCCATAGATAGAAACACGATAGCTCTTCAAGGAAGCGAACATGCACCCATTAATGCATTTAGAATCAATTTATGCGACAAGCTGATTCAAATAAGGTCGAATCGATTCTCGGAATTACTTGGGATGAAGGAGTTCCTTACGGGCGAATCTTGAATTTCTCAACTGACACTGTTCAAGAAATTAACTTAACCAATTACCAACTTAGTTACCGAATAAGCGAACCTGTTAGCAGAATCTGTCTCGGCTATCACCCTATGGGTGAGAAAGAACAGGAATATTCAGCCTGTTCAAAAAATCCAGAAAAGGGAAGGAAATGTGAACCTTGTATTAGAAGCGACCAAATTTTTGCTGCAGGCTTGCATCATGCGCATACAAGGGAGCGCGGATCTTTATCTGCAGAAATTCTTGACCATCTTCAAAAGCCAAACTACCTGTACATCGCCGTATTTGGTGATGGGTCAATCAAAGTGGGAACTAGCACAGCAAGACGAATTCAAACAAGGTTGCTTGAACAAGGCGCGTTTTTTGCCTCCATCATATGTGAGACGGTAGATGGTTTTTTAGTGCGCACATTGGAAGACATGGTCACTAGCGAGATCGGGTTAGTTCAAGCGATTTCAACAAAAAGAAAAATGAAAGGGATTCTTCACCCAGTACCCCAAAACGAAATACAAGAAATTCTTAAAAAAGAATGCAAAAAAGTTGAGAACTTTATCGGGAACCTTGCCTTAGAGGGCCATTCAATGGTTTTGGATAATTGGGAGAACCCAGTAATTAAATCCTCATGCTGGGAAAGAGTATTGAAATACCCGAAAAACCTGAGCAGCGGAGCGCATGACCTTACATTGGTGAGCATCTGTGGTCGAATAGGGGCATTTCAACGAGGAGATGAAGTTGAATTCTACGCTGCAGACCTAGATGAAATATTCGGAATTATTATTGAATCAGGAAACTTTCCAACAGAGGATTTCACTATACAAGGTCAACTTTTCTAGAAAATTATATTTTATTTCCGTTAATTTCATCTTCTGGTCGTAATTGGTTGAAAGGATCAGTTTCATCTACCGCATTGATGGGGTCAGGATCTTCAGTTACCCCTTCAGGCGGTGGTTGATCAAGTCCACCAGCAGCAGCCAAAGCAAAAGCTAAACCAGCAGACCGGTCATAGATCGCACTCAGGAATTCAAGAGATGGTGTTTCCTGACCTGGAATAGGCGGCTTACCCAAAGAAGCTAAGACTGCTTGCGTGACTTTAGGGACCGGTAATCCATAGATAGGATCAGGCAAATTTTCCTTATTTCCCCAAAATTTTCTTGGATCTGCCCTATTGCGACTACGGCGCCGTTTCTTTTTATTTTGCCCTGCCGGGGATCGGTCATGATTGCGAGCATTTGAACGTTTATTCATTGCCGTTCACCCCATTTCCATTCTCTGTTTCGAAATTAAGCATCGCTTCAGTGTCAATGCCGAGAGCTTCTTGGAGCTGACCGGCGTCAAGGTCTCCAATAGAACTTGATTTTGGAAGGACAAGATTAGCTATTTGCCGTTTACCAGCAACAACTTCTTCGACTCGTTCATCAACAGTGCCAGGGCAAATGAGCCTGTGAGCGATAACAGTATTTTTTTGCCCAATACGCCATACTCGGTCTCGAGCCTGATCTTCCACCGCTGGGTTCCACCATCGGTCATATAGAACAACATGGTTAGCTGCAGTCAGATTGAGACCAGTGCCACCTGCTTTTAATGAAAGAACCATCGCTCCCTTTCCTTTCCCACTTTGGAAAGATTCCACCATTCGGTCTCGCGCCCCACGACCAAGACCACCGTGATAACAAGCTATTGGTAATTCATAACGGTCTGTTAGGTGTTTGGCTAAACGTTCTCCCCAGGTAGCAAAATGTGTGAACACGAGAACACGTTCATCGGCAGCAAAGACCGTTTCCATGATTTCGTAGAGTCGTTCGAGTTTGCCAGATCGGCCTTCAATGCCGAGTTCATCATCTCGATAGTTCAGAGGGTGATTGCATATCTGTTTCAAAGCTGTGATTGCAGCAAGTACGGCTCCCTTCCTTTGCGGAGATCCAGCTTTATTTTTCTCTGTTTCTTCAATGAGGTTGTCAACCACTGCTTTGTATAGGCCGATTTGTTCTTGTGTCATTGCGCAATGGTCAAGTTCATCAATTCTGTCAGGAAGCTCAGCCGCTATGGAAGGTTCAGATTTTGTCCTTCGGTAGACCATAATTCCATTAAGTGCTTTCAGAGCGCTTTCATTGCCAGATTCAATTTTCTTTTCCGGTGTCAATTGTGCAATAAATTGATTTCGTGGGCCAAGAAGCTCTGGATTAGCCCAATCTAGAATTGACCAGAGATCACCTAACCCATTTTCAATTGGAGTTCCAGTAAGGGCAATACGTGAATGAGCATTTAATTTACGCAACTGTTGTGAAGTTTCAGCAGCAGGATTCTTAATAGCTTGCGCTTCATCAAGGACGACTTTGGACCATTGGATTTCTTTTAACTGTTCAATATCTCTAACAGCTGTCCCATAGGTGGTGATCACAATATCTACATCAGAGACAGCTTTATTTAAGTTTTTACCTTTCGCGCGACTGGGTCCATGGTGAACCATGACACTTGCTTTAGGAACAAATTTTTTCGCTTCAGCCCTCCAGTTTCCAACAACTGCAGGTGGTGCAATTACTAATCCGGGCTCGGGTCGTGGAGAGTTTGCAAGATTGGCCAGAGTAGTGGGGGTTTTCCCTAATCCCATATCCAAAGCAAGGCAACCCCCAAGACCGGCATCATCAAGGAAGTTGACCCAAGCTAAAGCATCTGCTTGGTATGAACGTAATTCTCCGGCGAACCCTTCAGGTTTGGTATCTGGTTCTTGAGGTAGATCTTTAACGCTTCTGAGTAGGTCTGCGGCCCAACCGTCGCCATCGAGAGCAATTCCACCTAACGCTTTTCCTTCCAACCCGAGAGCATGGCGAAGCATTTCGGCTCCGCTCATCTTTTTCTTTTTAGAATATTCAGCTAGAGCTGCTGCAGCATCAGCAAGATCGGCTTTATCTAACTCGATCCATTGACCTTTCGACTCAACGAGAGGGCGAGCTTCACTTGCTAAGCGTTCAATTTCATCAGCATTTAACTCAACGTCATCAAAAACGGCACTCCATCGAACATCAGCCAGTTGTTGAGCACTCACCATTGTCTCTTGAGTATCAGCTGTGATCCGGAGAATAGGCGAAGCTTTCCTTTTAGACATTGGTGGCACTCTTACATCAAAGCCAGCTGCTTGAAGACTCTCACCGATATCGGTCATTAAATCCCATGCTTCTGCTTGAGAAAGCAATACTTCGCCTCTTCTTCGCCCACCTGGCCGTAACAATTCCGGAAATAATCGCTCCAAACGCGATATTTGCTTATTGACTAGTTTTCGCCGAGTTTCGCTACCCGTATTGATAGTTATTTCAATAGGTTCAAGCCCACCATCATCGTTTGGAACAAGAACCTTGGTTAACCACGTTCCGGCTTCATCCGGAGCATCCATTTGGACGACAAGTCTGAGCTTTTCTATTCCTGTAACAGGGACTGCCCATTGTGAAAGCCGCCTTGCAATGTCTGAGCCAGCATCGGCGTATCCACGGAATGCCATTCCATCAAGAGCTGCAACTAACATCTCTCCAAAATCTTCTCGGGATTTAATTTCCGGAGGAGCATACGGAAGATCAACTTGACTAGCAGCCATTCGAACAATTGAATCTGTTAAGTCGGATAACACTTTTCCAACAAATCGGTGCCGGTCTGTCTCTTCACAAGCAACCATCGCAGCACCTGGTGTGGATGACACTAAAGCAGCATGTGAATTTATATCGATTAGGGCAGGGGACCAGCGAACATGGAATAAAGCATCTCCAGAATCATCGTTATGTGTTCCAGTCACTTCATGAAGAACTGGATAGATTTTTCCTTGCGTTACAAGTTGAACAGCTATTCCGGCTGCTAAACCCATCCAAATTGCAGTAACACCAGTATTGCCTGGTCGATCATTTCCAAGCGAAACAAGCCAACCAAGTGTGGAAGAAATGGGAGCTGAAACCGAAGGCGCTTTCTGTTCTTCGGGAAGTTGAAGATCTTCTGCCGGACTCCATTCTATGGAATTGGCCCCGAGGGAAGCGAGCCTGCCAATGATTTCTTCATGACCTTCTGGCCGGCTTTTGTATGCACCTAGCCAAGCCACTAAACGACCATCACGCCAAGCTAACTGAAGATCAGAATTAGTGCTTTCGAGGCTGTATCTATCGGAACTTGTAGTTTCTGGTTTGGGGGCAGGGCCAAGTAATTCGGTTAGAATCTTGTCCAATTTATCTGCTTCATTGTTCAAGTCTTCAAGGACAGTTCTACGAGATGCCCCTCGATATTTTCTTCTGACTCGAGAAATGCTCTGATCAGCATGTTCTAAGAGTCGGAAAAGAACCTCAATCCATTGATTTCGGTTACTTTGAAGAATGTCAAGGTCTTCTGCCGAAGACTGTCCATCCAAATGCAATTGAACTAAACGTTCAAATTCTTGCATTGGAATGACAGGATTGTCATTAGTAATAATTTTCTCCTTAGTATTTTCAGCACGTTAGTGCCGAAGTCGAAAGCAACATTGCATAGGGAGTCAACGCACTCGGGCGCTGTGATCTCTAGCAAAAGCTAACGACATTATCATTGTAATCAAAGAAGTAGTAGATTCTGCTTTTCTCTAAAGAAATGTTACAGAAAGGCAATGTAGGATAACTCAATGCATAGTTTCTCACTTTACGACTCGTACTTACACAAGAGAAGAAAAAGATTGGTTGAAAATGGAAATTAAAGATCAGGTAGTGGTTGTAACTGGGGGAGGCGCAGGTATCGGTGCTGCTCTTGCGCAAGCCGCGGCAAAAAAAGAAGCGAAAATGGTAATAGTCGCTGACATAAACAACGCTAAAGCAAAAAATGTCGCCACTGAGATTGGAGGCGAATCCTACCAAGTTGATGTCTCAAAAGAAGAAGAGGTGCTAGCTCTTGTAGAGAAAGTGGAGAAACGCCACGGACCTATAGGGCTGTTCTGTTCAAATGCTGGTTTCGTGACTTCAGCAGGTTTGGAGGACACAAACGAAAGGATCCAAAGCATGTGGGAGGTGCATGTTATGGCTCACATATATGCAGCAAGAGCTGTACTGCCTCAAATGATTGCTAATGAAGGTGGATACCTTTTAAATACTGCTTCTGCAGCTGGGTTACTGACCCAAATCGGTTCACTTTCTTATTCCATAACTAAGAGCGCTGCTGTGTCGTTGGCAGAGTGGCTTTCAATTACCCACTACCACCAAGGGATACGCGTTTCTGTTTTATGCCCCCAAGCCGTACGAACAGATATCTTGGTTAATAGCCCAGATAACGCAGAAAATGAAATAGACCCAGAATGGGCTGAAGGTGGAGTAGCGAGCTCAGATGGAATTTTGGAAACTGAAACTGTGGCTCAAACATGTATGGAAGCAATAGCTCAGGAACGTTTTTTGGTATTACCACATGAGGAAGTTCAAGATTACATCCAATTTAAAGCTGGGAATATGGACAAATGGTTGAATGGAATGCGAAGATTCCAAGATAAACTTTTCGCCGATGATCCTCTGCCAGGAGATGCCATGGAAAAGTTTCTATAACTTAAACGAGGGAAAAGTGTGTCTGAAGAAGAGAGAATAAGGGCATCAAGTCTTAAACAGCCCGAACGTGTGCCAGCCTCAGACCCCTTAGAAGCCATCACAGATTCGGTGATTAACGAATTTAAGGAAACTGGCGTAGTGATGACGGAAAATGTTTTGCACCCTGAGTGGCTGCTTTTGCTTGAGCTTGGCTTGCAGAGAGTCCTTAATAACAGCAGCCAAGAAATGCACCTTTTCTTCAAAGGCCAGGAGGGAGAATTCATTGAGACAATAAGAAACTTTGAAGTAATACCTGAAATCCGACGGTTAATTTACGACTCACCAATCGCTGATCTCATTGGAAAGTTGATTGGTTCAAAAAACCTCTGGTTGTATTCAGACGAATTCTTCATTAAACAAGGAGGTAACTCTGCAAGAACTCCTTGGCATCAAGACACGCCATTTTGGCCTATTTCTGGAACCCAGATCGCTTCTGCGTGGATTTCGCTAGACCACCTTACGGTAGATGAATGCCTAGAATATGTAGCTGGTTCTCATCGCGAAACAATTTATGATGGGTTCAATCCTGCAAAAGTAAATGAAGATCCAACACTTCCTCATTATGGAAAGGATTTTCCACCACTTCCTAATATTGAAAAAGATAGGGAATCTTTTGATATCCGTTCTTGGGATATCACTCCAGGGGATGTAATTTTCGCTCATCCAAGTGTGCTCCACGGTGGAGGTCCTACCGGACCAACGAGCCAACGTCGAGCTATCACGATTCGTATTTATGGCGACGATATTTGTTACGCTTCTCGACCTGAGACGAAACCTACAGTTCCTTTGACTCCCGGGTTATCATTATCATTGAACCCCGGTGACCCCCTCCGCTCTCCGTGGTACCCGCGAATTCGACCAATTCCTACTCATCTTCAAGCTGAATGGACGTAACCATGGGCACTGATGCACGATTGCTTGATTTACCTTCTGGATACTAACAAAACCTTTAGTAAGGTAAGACTATGCAACCACTTCGCTCCTATTTTCAGCAAGTGTCTCTGGATGAACTTCATGGAGAGATTAAAACAAGTCGAGGTAAAGGTCCGCTAGGGAAGCAAGCAGCTTTTGCCGTTGGAATTGGGCGATCAATTGGGATCAAACTGAATGACGGAAGATCGTGGAGGTTGATTGCAACTGAAAACGGAATTGAGGTTGACCACGAGATTCAAGAAGCGAAAATAGTGGTCTTGGCAGATACGCAAGCTTGGAAAGATTTAATTTCTGAAGCATGGTCGGTCATGGGACTGCTTATCCAGAAACGAATCGTTGTAGAGAAAGGCAGCTTTAACCATGTTGCGGCATGGGAGGCTCCCCTTCAAGCGTTATACAACGAGCGACCTATTTTTGCATCTGGGAACATACGGTCGAACTTCAAACATGAATTTAGATCAAATGATAATCCTAAAGAAATGGCTAATTCTTTACGCAACCTTGGATTTATAGTAGTTCGGGAGGTATTCACCAAGGAAGAAATCGGTGAAATGTTGCAAGAGGTTGAAGCTAGAAGGGAGTCTGCAACTCCAGAAGACAAGCGCTCCTGGTGGGCTACAGATAAAGACGGAAAAGAACACTGTTGCAGAGTCACGTATATGAATCATGGCTCCGAACGCTTCTCGCAATTAGCTTATGACGATCGACTTGCTAGCCTCGCTGAATTATCAGATGAGAAACTTTACCCAACACCCGACCATGGCGACGGCGTTTCCGTAGTGATTAAAGTCCCTGAGATCAGTGAGGGTTTAGCTGACCTTCCTTGGCATCGTGATTGTGGTATGGGCGGCCATCCGTTAATTTGCCCTGGATTAAATGTTGGAATCCAATTGGACGAAGCGAACGAAAAGTCCGGACAGCTTATTTTTCTCCCAAGTTCTAACCGATTTTCCGGTGGGGTTGATGTCGCGCATGTCACTAGTCAAGTAATTGGTGTGACTGCACATCCGGGGGATGTGACGGTTCATTACGGACACACTTTGCACATAGCGCCCCCCCCTGCAGAATCTGGCTACAATCGGCGAACGGTTTACGTTAGCTTCCATAAAAGTAATTACTTAGAAGCCTTGCCTGAAGGTAAGGGATATAACGATGTTCTCTTCTCACATGGCGATGGACGAGTTCGTACTCCGCAAGAACGGATTGAAATTAGATAATTCACTTCCGCTTCTGTATCTTTGCCCACTCATCTCGAAGGCCGACAGTCCGGTGGAATAGATTCGCATCAGTATCGTCCTTGCAGAAATATCCAAGTCGTTCAAATTGAACAACTTCACCATCCTGAAGGCTTTCAATAGAAGGTTCAAATTTGGCTGAAGAGAACTTATCTAAAGAATCGTGATTTAAGTCTTGGAAGATGTCAGTTGAAGTATCAGGATGTTCAGACCTAAAAAGTCGACCATAATTAATTGCTGTCCCAGTAACACAGGTTTCGGATTCAACCCAATGGAGAGTAGCTTTTACTTTTCTCCCATCGGGAGATTTGCCACCACTAGTTTCCGGATCGTAAGTGCAGAGGAGTTCAATAGGGTTCCCTTCGGCATCCTTGATAACTTCGTTGCAAGTGATGAAATAACCGAATCGAAGTCGTACTTCTCTGCCGGGGGCGAGCCGGAAGAATTTTTTTGGTGGCTCTTCCATAAAATCTTCCTGCTCTATGAAAAGGGTGCCGGAGAAAGGAATTTTGCGCGAACCCTGAGAAGGGTCTTCAGGGTTATTAATAGCATCTCGGTATTCAACCTTTCCATCTGGCCAATTTGTGATTGTCAATTTTAAGGGGTTTATTACAGCCATTTTTCTATTCACAGTTTGATTTAAGTGACTCCGAACGAAAGACTCCAAAAGTTCAATTTCATGTGTGCTGTTTGTTTTAGCTACTCCGATGTGATCGCAGAATGCTCTTATGGCTGCGGGTGGATACCCACGTTTTCGAAGACCACTTAATGTAGGCATTCGAGGGTCATCCCAGCTCTGAACCACTGATTCTTCTACTAAACGTTTCAAGAGTCGCTTTGACAAAACGGCATGCGTGAAATTTAAGCGAGCGAATTCAGTTTGGTAAGGGCGCTTGTTAATTGGGATTTCCAGTTGTTCCAAAAACCAATCGTAGAGAAGGCGGTGGGAATCAAATTCTAAAGTACATAGCGAGTGTGATACTCCTTCAATTGCATCTGACTGTCCATGCGCCCAATCATATGTTGGGTAGATAACCCAATCGTCCCCTGTACGAAAATGGGATTCATGCCGTATCCGATAGAGAACTGGATCTCGCATATTCATGTTTTCATGATCCATTGAAATTTTGGCTCGTAACACGCATTGCCCATCAGCAAACTTACCACCACGCATGTCTTTAAAAAGGTTGAGATTCTGCTCTGGAGTCCGGTCCCGGAATGGACTATTTACGCCTGGTTCCGTAAAGCTACCGCGTTGAGCAGAGATTATTTCAGCGGTTTGGTCATCAACATATGCTTTCCCCAACCCAATGAGTATTTCAGCCCACTCATAAAGCTGCGCAAAATAGTTTGACGCAAAAACTGGTTCTTCCGGCAATTCATGACCAAGCAGCCACTCAATGTCTTTGCGAATCGACTCAGCAAATTCTTCGCTCTCAGTGGTCGGGTTTGTATCATCAAAACGTAAATTGCATACTCCGCCGTATTCAGACGCTAAGCCAAAATTTAAACAAATTGATTTTGCGTGTCCTACATGGAGATGTCCATTTGGTTCAGGAGGAAATCGTGTCTGCACTTTTCCAGAGAAGCGTTTGGAAGCGAGATCATCGTCAACAAGGGTACGGATAAAATCTTGTTTTTGAGTTTCGTCAGTATCGTTGTTATTCATATTAATAAGTCTGCCATTTAGAGCTTCGGATTGTGCCAGTCTAAACTGAGAACCATCCAATAAAGATCAATGGGGG
>Ga0066836_10001333_pt1 | contig 12881 bp, 12 predicted proteins | sample ETNtaG_18_FD_71568 | JGI IMG/M metagenome (GOLD analysis project Ga0066836, IMG submission 71568) | Marine microbial and viral communities from oxygen minimum zone, Eastern Pacific Ocean - ETNP201302SV91 | ecosystem: Environmental > Aquatic > Marine > Oceanic | place: Pacific Ocean: Eastern...
CTCCATCATTATGGGCATTTTCAATTGGTCCTGATAAATAAGCAATCATATTATTATTTGATAAGTTTACCAATCATCACATAAACAAAAACCCATCTGACATGGGTCTTTAATTACTCTAATCCTATATTAATGCTAGCTTTCCTTTTTCCATCATCTTCTTCCTCATCATCAAGTTTATTGATTAAGTCCTTTACATATTTGTCATTTATAATCTTTTCTTTCATTACATTAAATTCTTCTTGATTGATTGCTCCATCAACTAATGCCTTTTTTATATCCTGTAATTCTTGACCTTTTGATATATTATTATTGTAATGGATTTCACCATGCGCTCTATTGAGGGTTGCACAAGAATTTTGAACTAAAAAAACTAAACCAATTATTAATATCATATTATGTTTTTTCATAGAGTCTCCTTATTTGAATCTACTCATCATCCCACAAACAATAAACCCAACAAATGTGATGCTTGATATAAATTTATATTATTCTATAATCCAAATTTTTCCATAATTCCACAAAAATATCCTCCAGAATTTAGGATTACTAGGCTCTAAGCTGTCTTTTATATAATACATCAGGACTACCAGAATGTGGTTCATAGTCTCCCCAGAATTCATTTTCAAATTCCAACCCAGCCTTCTTCATAACTCTAATCGATGCATGATTATCTATCATTGCTCTAGCAACAATTGATTTCCCCATCTCTATTCCCATTTCACTTAAAACAATGGCAACTTCTGTTGCATAACCATTGCCCCAATACTGCTTTTTTAATCTCCAACCAATTTCAATAGCATCTTTGAATTCTTTATCTTGTTCAAATTGAAAACACCCAATATATTCATCTAAATCATTCAAATACGCTGCAAAGATTCCAAAATCTGATCTCTCTTTATAGGATTGCAAAATTCTGGGCATTGACTTGTCTATTACTTCTTCCATAGTTCTAGTAACGCCCAAAGTAATATATTTCATTACATCTGCATCACCATCTAATTGGAATAATAAATCTGTATCACCTTCTCTAAATTTTTTAAGATAAATTCTTTCAGTTTCAATCATCTTCATCCAAATTTAGCAATTATCCCAGTCAGTGACCGGTATAGTATATCTAGTCAATTTGAACCTTTTTCCTCATTAATAAGACCAACCATATACTAAAAGTAAAAAACCCCACGATTACGGATCTTGCTATCTTATTTATTTTGTCTTAATAGCGGTATCAATTTCAGATGTGTTAGCATCCTCCATATCCATTCTACTGGTCCATACTTATATTTGCTTAACCACATAGGACATAATATTAGTAGTGCAAACCAAATGAAACACATTATTACCAATTGATATGTTCTATTAACATAACCAAATAAACCTAACCCAATTCCATAAAATATGAATGTAGCGATAACAGTTTGTAGTAGATATGCAGTCAATGCAGTTTTACCAATTGTTCTCAATTTTTCTTGAAGATTTATAAAACTTCCTTTTCCTATCCAAAGCATAATTATACCTATATAACCAAAAGCAATTAGTGGAGTAGCTATGTTATTTGGAGATCGACCTAAAAATTGTATGTATTGCCAATCCCAATCAAAAGAATAGTTGAAAAATAATCCTATCATTGATAATGGCAACCCAATACCAAAGCCATAAATCACTAGTTTTTTATAACATGCCTTAGTAAGAGTATTGCTAAAAACACCCCACGAAAAACAAGCCATTCCTATTAACATCATACCAAATGACCTAGAAAAAAGGTCTATCAAAAAAGCCAGCCCAATTATTCCTCTACCAATATCACCACTAGAATCGTTATTTTCATTATTTGACGACCACATTTGCTCCCTGTATTGAACTTGTTTTTTATATGAGCCACGATAAGCATCAAGCTCTTGTTGTAATATCTCATCCGAAGGATTCCAGTGTTGGATAATAATATTCTGTTCTGTTTGATCTAAGTTATCTATTACATATTCATGAGTAGCATAATTTGAAAAAGTTGGTATAAGATATATCAAAGAACCTAAAATAAATTGTTTTTTCGGAGTCAAATTTTTAAAGAAGAATAGTAGAAAAGCACAAAGTGCATAAATGAATAATATATCACCATACCAAAGAAAGTAAGAATGAATCCACCCTATGATAAGAAGCCAAAAATTTCGATTGTAAAATAATAACAAAGGTCTCTTTCCTCTTTGTACGACACTGTCTATAAATAGCATTGTACTTGCTCCAAAAAGCATAGAAAATATTGCCATAAATTTTTGATCTGCAATAACATGAGTAATACAGTAAATGATATGGTTAGAAGTATTTATATCATATACAACTGGACTGAAATATGCCATTGAAGGCATAGCAAAACTCGTTATATTCATAATGAGAATACCAAGTAATGCAAAACCTCGCAGCACATCAATGGATGTTATTCTTTCATTCATTGTGATAAAATCTACCTATCATCATACAAACAACAAACCTCATGAATAGGAGACTGAAACTTTAATAAGAATGCGAGTGCACTAAACATTATATTTTAGTATGAATGATATACAAAAATGGTTCATTGTATTCGCAGTTGGTTGTATATCTGCACTTGGAATGGCAATTTATGAAGGATATTGGGGATTTGTGTTTACAACATATATTGTTGAAACAATAGGCAATCGATCAGCAGTTTCTAACTGGACTGGTTGTCTATTATTTGGAATATTATGTTCATCTATTAGTGGATTCTTTTTATTCTCTAATAAAAAATAAATACCCATCATCCCATAAATAAAAAACCCCACGAATGTGGGGATTGATGGTTATAGATTTTGGATTCTAATCAACTTTGTATCTCCATTTCAATATTCATATTTGTTGTTTTTCTATCAATTCCCTGCTTTTCCAGTATACTCTCTAATTCCTTCTTCAAATCATCTCTTGTAACATCACCTTTGCCTTTTAATATAACATTTGTTAAATCCTCGCCATTTTCAATAGTTCTTTCTATCCGAACTTCAATATTTTTATCTACTTTAGAATCTCCTGTTACAAAAGATAATTCTGTTTCAACATCTCCAAAAAGATATAACGCAGAAAAAACACTCACAATACCCAATGAGAGACCAAGAAATAAACTTTTATATTCAATTTTCATTATTTTCCCCAACACTTGACTCTCTTAATATACTTTATCCATAATACAAAAAAAATAATTTGGAACTGATTGATTAAAATAATGGTATCAAAATATGAATGTTAAAATTTTTATTTAATATGATGTTTCGAATCATACCAATAGTCGGGATCTTACTTTTAATTCCATTGATAACAATGCAATTAACCGATGAAGTAAACTGGTCATTTTATGATTTTATAATTATGGCGACAATGCTTACCATCACTGGACTATTAATTGAGATAGTACTTAAAAAGATTAAATATTATAAATACAGAAAGGTATTTATAATATTTATCATAATGATGTTTCTTCTTATTTGGGCTGAACTTGGAGTTGGATTATTTGGAACAGCATTTGCAGGAGATTGAATATCTACCCATCATCCCGCAGACTAAAAACCACACGAATGTGGGATTAGAAAAGGATTCTTTATTTCTTTATATAATGTAGATAAAAACCATAGAATGTAAGTGGCGCTCCAGCAAATAAAAACATTTTGCCTATATTTTGAGATGATTCAGGTAAAATCTCAATATTTATCAAGACTTGAATTAAAAAGAAAACTGAAACAATTATACTTCCTAACCTTGTGTATATATTAATTTTTCTTTTCCCAACCACAACAAAATATACCTATCATCCCACAAACAAAAAACTTTGCTAAGGTATACAGGAATCTGGGAATCAAATAGAATTTGTTATTTATCTTGACCAGTTAGTTTCCAACCATACCATCCCATTGGTATATAGGCTAAAGAAATGTCTATAATAATAAACCAAAGTGGTGCTGGCATTATAAATACCATAGATATACCTCCTAAGAGAAAAAATACACCCACTGAGAGAGATAATAGCATATGGTAACTAGCAGTATACTTAGCAACAATAAACGCACCAACTAATGTTCCAACTGCATGTGCTAGAAATGGAAATAAAAAATATTTCAGTTCCCACATTGTAGCATCCATGGGGTCAACTCCATCTTCAAGAGGTATTAACAGATTACCTGCAATAATTAATCCCATATTTATAGACATCCCAATAACACATCCAACAAAGAAGACTAATATATTTTTTAAATTTGGATTCATATCATATAATTTTGGAATCTACCTATTATCCCACAAACAAAAATACCCACGAATGTGGAAAAATAATTTATTCGTATTAATATTTATTTTGCATTAAACTATAAAAAAAAGATTTTAAAAACATGGTGAAATGTATGATTGTAGGAATCATTGCAGATAAACCCATAATAGCACCAAAATAAATATTTTGGATATTTCTTGATGGATTTATTAATGCATCATTAATAGTATTAATATAATTGTCTGCTCTCTTATTGATGTTAGTCTCATGATCATATAATTCAACAAACTCTGTTGACTGATTGATTGTTTCAAAAAAACTAACAACCCATCCTGATATAATAAAAACAAATATAACCCAAAAAGTCGCTATTGTAGCTATTATTAAATCAATTGATAGATGAGCGATGTAGATTGTACTATTAGTAGTTGCTATAGCTTTTTTAATTATTATTAGTGTAATAAAAAATGACAAACTATCAAATAGAGCGCCTAGTAGACCTACTGGGAATGAGACTTTAAAATAATAATTAAATGTACTGCCAAATACAAGTGATGGAAACGCCGATATCATTGCAAACCAATAACAACCAATATTCACTAAAATAAAAAATAAAAATAAATACAAAAAAAAATAATCGCCTTTAAACCTTCTTTTTTCGTAAAACAATAAGACTTTAATTAAATCTTTTTTCCAAAGTGAAACAATTTTATTTAGCATATATAAATCTATGAACTATTCTAGAAATTATTTCAGAATTTTTAGTTAAAAGCAAATGACCAGTAATAGGTCTATTGAATTCAGTCCAATTCAGTCCTTTTTTCTACTAAACAGACAAATATTAGACTAAAAGCAAAAAAGCCCCACGAATGTGGGGCTTTTTGTCATTATTATAAATTTAATATGAACCTAGGAATTTTTGCAGTTTGTTATTAAGGTGACCAGTGCTTGAAAATGAAAAATATTCATTTTATTTCGAGTTAAACCAAAACCAAAATTTTGGTGGATTTGGTGGTTTACCCTCACAATTACATCCTGGAGTATGGTTCTTTGATTTCTTTTCTTTTACTTGCTTACATTTTTTAACATTAGCTTCAATAGGTGCTACAGCACCACATAAAAGAGCTACCGAAAGAATCCATGTCATTTTATTTTTCACTTTACCTTCCCCTTTTATACTATATAAATATCATAATACCTATTTTTCCAAAAAAATTTTACATCATTAGCAGTTTAGAAGCAACCATTTATATACAACAAACCAAACAATATGATATTAAAATATTTATTCATAATAAATCTCATTATTTAACCAAATCTACCCATCATCTCATGAACGTAGGACTCGATTGTCACTTCAACACCACCATCTTCTTGGTCTGCCTAAACTCTCCGGCTTGTATGGTGTAAATATACATTCCAGCAGATACTGATTCTCCAAAGTTATTGGTTGCATCCCAATTAATAGAACGATTTCCAGCAGCCTGATGACTATTAATTAATGACTTTATATTACGTCCAATAACATCATATATTTCTAGAGTTACGAATGAATCTTCTTTAAGATCATAGCGCAATGTTGTTATAGGATTGAATGGGTTGGGATATGCATCATGCAATCGATATTCACTGATCACGATTGGAGAAACAACTGAGAGATTATTATTTACAGCTAGATTGACAGGCAATATAGCAGTGTGATCATTGGAAACAATAATCACACTCGCATGATAAGTAGTATTAACGGAAAGTTCTGAGGTACTAATCATGATATTAAAGGGATCACTCTCACCACTACTCAACCAGTTTATGTAGCCATCAACTGTTAACCAATCGGGAACATAATATAGATCTCCCTCCCATGAAGCACCTGAAATAACACCGTTATGATCGTTGCCGCTGCCATCTTCCAATATTGTACCTTCCATACTTTTCATTGGGTAAAATGCTACAAGATATTCAGATCCACTATAGCCATCATGATCATAGGTCATATTAAACCCAGGACCAGCTTCATATAAAATAGCTACATCATCATCAGTCAACTTCCCATTGAATATTCCTACATCATTGATCCATCCTTGGTAATAATCCACTAAGTCGCGCATATCTGCTCCAAGATATGTGTGAATCGCTCCATCTAAATTTACTAATCCATTATTATTACTTTGATTTTCTGTACCATCAATATAGATCCTGCCACCATTGATATCTGTACTTTGAACTATAACAATATGGCGCCATACATCATCATTAATATTTTCTGTCGAAGTCACAGACCATTTATATCCATCTCTGTATGTCCAGAAATTTGCTCTACCATTGCCATTAATTCGTAACTGATATTCACCATTAAAACCACCATTCCGCTGTTGAATGAACACCTGATCCGTTGCAGAGGTCTTGACCCAAAGAGATAGAGAAAAATCACCGACACCACTTAATAAATTAGCACCAAGATCAACGTTATCATCAACACCATCGAATGATAGAAAACCATCTCCTTCTGAATGTTGATCCACTGCGATATCGTAGGTCAAAACTGACCCTTCTTCACCATTATTAAATATTTCACTTTCCAAAATGACTACGGTGTCTGTCGGCAATTCTATCATTATTGAGGTGGTATCAATACTTAATATCGGCTCAGCAGAATTATTAATGGTAAAAAATGTATTATTGATATCAAAAAATATATTATCAGAACTCTTGACCATTATTCGAGATACATTGTTACTTGGCACATTGGGAACAGTCACAAGCTCAGAACCATCATTTGGAGTAGATTGGACAAGGACAATATCAAATGTGTTGCCACCATCTATCGATAGAATAATATCTACATTCTGACAGTCCACCCCACTTGGATTATCTGTGTTTGCTACATCCCATGTAATGGTCACACTTGTTCCAGTCTCCCAATTTATATCTTCTTGCTGTGAGGTTACTCTGAATGGACCAGCATGATCTGTTACAAAAAATTGAACATTTGCATAGTTATATGAACCGGAATAAAGATCATTGTCTCTCACTAATAGACGCATATTGATCTCCCTATCTGCAAAAGGAAGTTTTTCGATAACATAATCATCTGATGGATCTAAAAGGGTCTCGTAATGGTTTTCAAGTAGACTAACCATTGCAGGAAAAAACCTTGTACTTCCATTGGCAGATCCATCAACACTGCAAAATAGTGGACCACTAGCATCTGGAAACATAGGTGATTCAAAAGATTCTTCAGAAACATCATTTTGTTCCCAAGAATATGTTAAGTTGTCTGTACTATCACTACTAGATGCACTACCAGAAAGTTCAAAGGGTGTTTGCATGGGGATAGTAAAACCACTCTCTGGAACGTTTACCGCAGGTGGAATATTCCCTGTAAAACTTCGTGTCCAACCTCGCTGATAATCATATCCACTACTTGAAAACTTTTCTTGCTGGTATTTTATGGCTATATCAATAGTATGGGAAGTGTACTGATCACCTGTATTACCTGGTAATGTAGTACTGCGCCAACACATGATACTTCCACCAATAGTACTCTTCCATCCACCCTCGGTTGAACAATTATGTAATGATCCTAGGTTATGACCTATTTCATGGTTGAAAATTTCATATGTAGGTAAATTTGCAGAGGTTGATCCAGGCACATAAGCCAGACCACCACCATAACCAGTGTTAAATACCGCACCATACTCCCATAATAAAGATTCAGCCGGTGTCGCATACCCACCAGACCCTATAACGTTCGTGATGTGATCCAATACAAGTGGAAGTTCTGTATACATATCAAATGCAGTAAAATCTGATGGAGTGGGATTATTATCCGTATATATTAATTCATCATTGTTTTCTATGAGTTCTAAACGAAAACTTAATTCACGTACCCACAAAAGGTTGACCTGGTTAATTATAGCATTTAACCATGCCATTCCACCAGCGACTGTACCATCAGCAATTTCATTATTTGCCTCTGCAGTGATTATACCTGCGAATCGATAGGTCACTAATGTATCACCAATACTATAGCATGGTACATCCTCACCTACGCAATCTGGAAAATCTTCCCTATTACGTTCAAATTGTGCTCTGATAATAATATCCTGATCACCACAACCAGAGGATTGGTTAAAAGATTGAGAACCAATTTCGACATAAGATACCCTGTAAAAACCAAGGACAGAATCAGATGGATCAATAAAAGTGTTCTTTTCTTTTCCTAGAACCATAGCCTTCATACCCATATGACTAATGGTAACACTAACTCTTGTATTGGGATCATACAATCCAATACCTGTGTAAGTTTTAATAGTAGAATACCTATCTCTTAGGTTTTTTGGCATAACAGGTGTATAGAATATTTCAAATACTTCTGATCTTCCATCTGCAGTAGGAAAAGATAATGTTACATTTGATTTTTTGACGGATCCAATTTTTGGTGCACGAGATAATTTTTGAAAAAATACATCTTGATTCAATGACATGATTATACCATTTAATTTTTCACTTGTAGACATATATGTCCATGAATCAAAATCTTTAATAATTGAACTGCTATTTAAAGCAAGTATATCTATTCTATTTAATCCATGAAAAAGAAGTAGAAGTATTATATAACGAGTCATGAAAGTGCCTCTCATTCAATATTTTTATTATACATCATTCTTATTCATGTATTTGAAAGCAAAGACAATCCAATAAATGGTAATAATGATAAATATATATTCATATCCAAATCTACCAATCATCCCACAAACAAAAAACCCCACGAATGTGGGGGATTGTGGTTTTATATTTTACTGAATTTCAAGTTTTTCACTCTTCCTGCGTCTAATTCAAATCCTGATATTTTCCCTCTAATCCTATCAAATCTTAACTTATTGAATTTGTATAGCATTTGGTCAGTATCATAAACACTTAAAACCATAGGAGAATTATTTCCTATTAAGATTACTATTTTTTCATCTTTTACAAGTAATTGATAAGTAATATCTAATTCTTTGCTATAATAATTCCCCGAATATTCTTTTAAATTTATTTTTGAATGTTCAAAACTTTTTCTTCTATGATAGTAATAATTGATTCCATTATGAATTCCTTTAAATTTTTTTACAAAACCATCCTTTATATTGGAAAATATGAATGTAATGTTGCTACCACCTGGTTGTGTTCGGTATGTGTTGCCTATAACCTTGGAAATATAATATGAAGAATCATCCCATTGTTGTGTAACAATGAGTGAATCATTATTAATACCTATTTTTACTATAACCTCATAAGATGTCGAATCCAGTTCATAATACCCTGTTATTTGTTCTTTAGAAAATTCAATTGTATCACTTTCCTTCAAAATTTCATCATTATCTGAATCAAGCTTTCTATGAATTAATTTATCATTCAAAAAGATTTCTGCCACTTCCATAGACATCTTCGATGGATTTGCATCACTCCTATTAGAAAAAATAACTACTGAGAATTTCTGTTCAGGAAACCTAACAAATGAAGTACGAAAACCAACAAATGCACCACCATGTGCTATCGTTTTTAGGCCTTTATATGTTTCAATCCTTAATCCCGATGCATAACTAAGAGTATCCCCATTATTTAAGATACCTTTCTGAGTCATCATAGCCCAAAATTCCTCACTCAAAATTGAATAATCATAATAAGCATCATCCCATTTCTTTATATCATTTATGGTTGTGAATATCCCACCATCACCTATCATATTTAGATTGGTCATGCTGATTTGATACCCACCATTTTTATCTGGCACATATCCTGAAGTTCTATTTTCCACAATTTTCGTATGATCATTGTGAAAATGGGTATTTTCCATGCCTAAGGGATCAAACAATTCACTTTTAGCGAATTCTGCCATATCGGTTCCAGAAACTTTATTGACGGTTTGTCCTAATAACCAATAACCTGAATTACTATATAAATATTCATCCCCAGGAATAAAATTCAAATTATTTTGATTAATAAGCCATTCCATGACATCAAAATCTTCATAATAATCATTATCATCAAGACCTTTTAGTTCAGCTAAACCCAAATAATCTCTTATTCCACTGGTATGATTTAATAAATGACGAATTGTAATCGATGTTGCATAATCTGGGAATTCAGGATAAAAATCACTCAACTTATCATCTAGGCTTAGTTTTCCTTGCTCAGCTAAAAGAATAATACAAGCAGCTGTAAACTGTTTAGAAATGGATGCGATCCTAAAAACAGAATTTTCAGTAATTGGAATCTCATATTCCAAATTCGCGACTCCATAACCTTTAGTATAGATCAATTCCCCATCTTTTATAATACCTAGGGCACAACCAGGTGTGTTGGGCTTATCCCAAACTGAAAATATTCTATCAATTTCTACACTTTCCTTAATTTCCCCACAAGAAGAAATTAAAAGAATCACAGAAGTAATTAGTAATAATGCAATTATTTGTCGCACATTCAAATCTAACAACTACACTGCAAATAAAGCCAGTGACAGGTTCAGTCAATTCAGTACAATTAAGCCCTTTTTTCCACTAATTCTCCCAATCTTAGACTAAAAAAGAAAAAACCCATAGAAGGAGTTAAAATCAACCACAGCACTAATTATGTGTATTTAAGTGGTAGCATTATTAAATTTTAAAATGAATGGAGTACCAATAGAAACACAACTCGTTATAGGTATTATTACTTTTATAGTGTTTTACTTTTTAATAAAACAAACTATAAAAAATATTATCTCTACTAATGATGATGGTAACACAATAATTAATTTGAATAAATTGAGCAAAAGGAATAGAGAGAAAACAGGCTCAAAATAGGAAACCACTCCCTATACACAACTCTGTCATCCCATTAACAAAAAACCCCACTAATGAGGGGCTTGATGCGTAAAGATATCCTTATTTCAACAATATCATTTTCTTTATTTGTCTAAGGTCTCCTGCTTCTATGCTATAGAGATAAACTCCTGCTGATACAGGTTCGCCTTGATTGTTGGTTGCGTTCCATTGGATTGATTTATAGCCAGAGGATTGATTGGTATTGATAAGATTATTAACAACATTACCAAGCAAATCATAAACCGTAATATTTACAAAGCAATTTTCTGGCAATTCATATTGTAGAGTTGTTATTGGGTTAAATGGATTTGGATAATTTTGATGCAATAAGTATTGTTTTGGTATTTTACCATAATTTGACCCAAGAACAGAATTATTAACATATATATAATTTTGAAGATTTTGATTTTCTAAATCATTTGGACCAAGATTTGTAATATCACCAAGTTCATCCTCTAAAATAATTCTAATATTCCAATTTCCTTCAGTTGACCCCATCGGTATTTCTATTGTATTAGCAATGGAAGAAGACATTACACCATCACCAAAAAACCCTGAGCTCTCTAGCATCTCTCCACCATTCTGAGGTCCTCCGTTAATTATTAATCGTAAAGCATAACTTGATAAATAATCATTACTGTCCTCAGCAGTCAGTATATAACCAATATTTACTGATTCCTGACTAGTATTTACTGTATCACCATAAATTGAAAAATTCACCAAATAAGGGCCAGTGTTTCCTGTAGCACAATCTTCTGGACAATTATCTTCTGTCTCTGGGCCACCACAAATACCATCCCCGCAACACGGATTACCCGGTGGGACATCTTCGCAATCAGGTACACCACCTCCTCCTCCAGTAGCAATCTCACCTTTTAAACATCTTGTGAAATATGGAAATTGATCCGTAACCATATAATAGTATATACCATCAGGGAATTCAGGGGTTACACCTATTCTACCGTTACATTCATCTAAATCTCCATAGCCTTCCTCATATTCAAAATCTTGAGTAAAAGCACCCATTGGAATAGGAATATTTGGATATGTTGTTCCTTGTCCGGGTCCTCCAATCAATGCCGTCAAAGTATCAGGACGCCCCTCATCAGGCGTTTCCTTCATTTTCCAACTAGACTGTAAGGATATGAGTTCACTTGTAGAATCATTTGGGTCTGAGTAACCATATCTAGCATATACAGGAAACCCATCAGAAGCCCAGCCAACTAATGTCATACCTTGATTATCTCCTAAAAAGTCAATTAGAAGTTCCGGCATTCCATGATAATGATATTCTCCCGAAGGTTGTACATGAGCATGATTCATATCATCTCCAAAATCAAATGTTTCATGACCTAGGGCTTCTATATTCCAATTTCCTTCTCCTTGAGCAAGACTACATTCTCCTTCATCGTTACATCTTCCTGCTGTAGCAGGATCAAATTTTACACTATTGATTGCGTAAGCAATAGCTACAGATGGTCCACCCACTGGCTCACCATTATCTGATACTATTGTTGGGCAAAGAGTAAAAACTTTATTTACACTTTGTTCGCTTATAGTATTCGGATTATTTGCATTAGGGAATGTTCCTACTTCATGGTTTGGAATACCATTACCAGATAATATTCGATTTAAATCATTGGATACCCATGAATAAATGCTATATGCATTAACAGATTCATCATTATTATAAATTTCTTCATCAATATTATCAAGAATATCCACAGTTGAGTATTCATTATCTTCACATTGACCAAATATGA
>Ga0066836_10001334_pt1 | contig 12880 bp, 10 predicted proteins | sample ETNtaG_18_FD_71568 | JGI IMG/M metagenome (GOLD analysis project Ga0066836, IMG submission 71568) | Marine microbial and viral communities from oxygen minimum zone, Eastern Pacific Ocean - ETNP201302SV91 | ecosystem: Environmental > Aquatic > Marine > Oceanic | place: Pacific Ocean: Eastern...
CTTCATGCAGTTCAGGAATTAGACGTTTGGTTAGAAAATCTGGAACAAATAATTGGAAACTAATAAAATGTTCTAATCTTCAATAGTCTAGACTTTTCTTGAAAAATGAGTGATTCTTAATTTGAAAATTTTACAATAATCAACCTAACTTGAAACAATCATGAGTGAAATGTTATTTACTTCCGAAAGCGTAACGGAAGGTCATCCAGACAAAATTTCTGATCAGATTTCTGATGCAATTCTTGATGCAATGCTCGCTCAGGATACGAGTAGCCGGGTAGCTTGTGAAACTCTTGTTACAACAGGAATGGTTGTGGTCGCAGGGGAGGTGACTACAAAAGCGTCCGTTGACATTCAAAAAGTGGTACGTGATACTGTCAAAGGTATCGGTTATACAGATTCCAACATGGGATTTGATTTTAATACTTGTGCAGTCCTGATAAGCCTGGACAAACAATCTCCTAACATCGCACAAGGTGTCAACGAAGGCGAAGGAACCCACACTGAACAGGGTGCCGGAGACCAGGGTCTGATGTTTGGCTACGCTTGTGATGAAACCCCTGAATTGATGCCTCTTCCTATTCAGCTGGCACATCGCCTCACCGAACGTCTTTCCCAGGTCCGCAAGGAAGGGACAATGGATTATTTGCGTCCAGACGGGAAATCACAGGTAACCGTTCGATATATTGAAGGTAAGCCAAAGTCGGTGGATGCAGTGGTAATAAGTACACAACATGCTAAAGAAATAAGTCAGTCTCAATTGCACAATGACATTATGAAAAATGTGATTTGTCATGTAATACCTGAGAAATATTTGAACGATTCAACACAATATCACATTAATCCTACAGGAATTTTTGTGATAGGTGGTCCACAGGGTGATTGTGGATTGACAGGTCGCAAAATTATTGTAGATACTTATGGTGGAATGGGACGTCACGGTGGTGGTGCATTTTCAGGAAAAGACCCTTCAAAGGTTGATCGATCAGCTGCATATGCGGCACGTCATGTTGCAAAAAATGTAGTTGCGGCAGGACTTGCCTCACGGTGTGAAGTTCAATTGGCCTATGCCATAGGAGTTGCTGAGCCAGTTTCCGTTTCTGTTGAAACTTTTGGAACAAACAAAATTGATGACTCAAAAATAATTGGATTGATTCGCGAAAATTTTGAACTTAAACCGGCAGGATTGATCCAGGCTTTGAACTTGTTGCGTCCGATTTACCAAAAAACAGCAGCATACGGACATTTCGGTCGTGAGATTAAAGATTTTAGCTGGGAAGTGACTGACAAGTTAAATGAACTGAAAATTCATGCTGGATAAAAATTCATGGTAACTCAGGACATTTTGATCATTAATCGTCTTGGGCTCCACGCGCGTGCTGCGGCTCAACTGGTAAGGATGGCCAATGAATATCCTTGTGACATTCGTCTGTCAAAAGATGGCCAGAATTCTGATGCAAAATCAGTAATGGAGGTTCTGATGTTAGGAGCTACTATTGGCACTTCTTTAAAATTAAGTGCAGATGGAGAAAAAGAGTACGAAGCCTTGAAATCTATTGCTGAGCTGTTTGCAACACGTTTTAACGAGTTGGAATGACAGAAAATCTAAGTGGCAAGACCAGCATATATGGTTTAATTGGTTATCCGGTGGAACATTCATTTTCACCATTGATGCATAATGTCGCATTTCGCGCTTTAAATATAGATGCACGCTATCTTACATTTTCAGTAAAACCGAATCAAATTTCGCAGGCAATTATTGGAATCAAGGCTTTGAATATTGTTGGAGCAAATGTTACAGTTCCACATAAAAGTTCTGTAATTTCATACCTAGACGAAGTCACACCGCTAGCGGAATTGATTGGAGCAGTAAATACGATTAAAAATGTGCAAGGTAATCTAATTGGAACAAATACAGACATTTCCGGATTTGTTCGTTCGCTATCAGCCTTAAATTTTTCTCCAAGAAACAAAACGATTGCTCTACTTGGTGCAGGTGGATCTGCTCGTGCTGTTCTTGTTGGACTTGCAGATGCTGGAGCATCTAATATTCTTGTGCATAATCGAACAGCCAGTCGTGCAGAAAATTTGGTGTCAGAATTTTCTCTAAAATTTGCAAAAACTCAGTTAAAATCGGTTTCACATCAAAAAATTCTCGATACGCCTTTAGATTTGTTGGTCAATACGACTACTGTTGGAATGGAGTCAAACGAAAGCCCGCTGGATTTGAGTCAATGTTGTAAAATTAGGCACTTGGTTGATCTCATTTACAGTCCCTCTCAAACAGGACTTCTAAAACAGGCTGAAAAATTTGGTATCTCAGCTATAAACGGTATTGGGATGTTACTGTACCAAGGTTGTGACGCTTTCACATTTTGGACAGGAAAACTTGCTCCGGAAAAAGTAATGAAGGAACAGTTGCTTAACCTTGTATAAGATATTTTATCAGGAAACATAATGCAAATTCCTTTTGAAGTTGATCCTCCTCAAAAAGACGGAAACTTCAACAAAGAAGAGCCGATTTCAAATCCTTCAAGTCCCCAAATTCATCAAAGAGGTAAATTCATTATTTCTCCTGAATCTATTCAGGTACAAAATCCACTTACAGTTTCACAGCTCACACGACAGATTACAATGCTTCTGGAAGGGAAATATCGCTCATTAAAAGTGGAGGGCGAACTTTCAAATGTCAAGAGAGCTGCTTCCGGACATTTGTATTACACTCTCAAAGATGATCAGTCACAAATACGTTGTGTGATGTTCAGGAAAGCTAAATCGAATTTAGGTTTCGAACCGGAAGATGGCTTGGAAGTGGTGGTACGTGGACACCTCTCCGTATATCAGCAGCGCGGGGAATATCAGGTCGTAGTCTCTTCTATGGAACCAAAGGGTCTTGGTGCTCTTCAATTTGCCTTTGAGCAACTGAAAGCCAAACTTGATGCAGAAGGCTTGTTTTCTCCTGAAAACAAAAAGCCTATTCCTTTTTTACCTCGTAGAATTGGAATTGTGACCTCCCCTACGGGCGCTGTAATTCATGATATGCTGACTGTGTTGGAACGTCGATTTAAAGGCATTCCAGTCTTATTTTTTCCTGTTCAGGTTCAGGGTAGTTTAGCAGCATCAAGTATTGCAGAAGCAATTAATTACTTAAACACTCTTCGGGATTCTCAGCAAATAGATGTTTTAATTATTGGCAGAGGAGGGGGTTCTTTAGAAGATTTGTGGGCATTTAACGATGAGAAATTGGCAAGAACTATTTATTCATCGGTTATTCCCGTCATATCTGCAGTTGGACACGAAACCGATTTTACTATTTCTGATTTTGTAAGTGACTTGAGAGCACCAACTCCATCTGCAGCACTAGAAATGGCTGTACCTAAAAAAGACGATTTAGAAAATACTGTCATCCAAAAACGGGATAGGCTTGAGCGAATCATCCAGCAGCTGCTTGACCGCCTCATTGAAAATGTTGAAGATGTAAGACGTAGATTTTCATCACCTATTGCTTTGATCCGACAAAATGCTCAACACGTGGATGACTTGGATTCTCTGCTGGACGAAAGATCCAAGCGTAAGCTGGAGAATTTACTCATTCTATCTTCCGGGGTTGAGGAAAAACTTTTTTTGCTTAGTCCTGGACGTGAAATTGAAACACAGTGTCATAGCCTAATTCTTTTACAGGGTCGTTTAACACGTGCTGTAGGGCTTTTGCATATAAAGGAAAGTGAATCTGTACGGCAGAAGATGGATTTGCTTGACAGTCTAAGCCCTCTTTCGGTTCTCCATCGAGGTTACAGTGTAACGCTGGATAAAAAAGGTAAAACATTACAATCAGTAAAAGAGGTTCAATCCGGAGAAGAATTGCAGGTGCGAATGGAAGATGGTACCCTGAAAACAAAGGTAGTATCAATAAAACTAAAACAATTAAATTAAGGAGTATTTTATGGAAATACTAACTATCCCCTGTTTACAGGACAATTTTGCATATTTGTTGATTTGCACAAAAACTATGGAGGCAGCTATAGTAGATCCTTCTGAAGCAACACCAGTTCAAAACGCAGTTGAGCAGCATGGCGTAGAATTGACATCGATTCTTAATACTCATCATCACTGGGATCATGTGGGAGGGAATAAAGAGTTAAAGGTTAAATATCCTGAATTAATAATTTACGGTCATGAATCAGACCGTGGAAGAATTCCTGGGCAAAATGTGTTTTTGAAAAACGGTGATACTGTATGTTTTGGAGAACAAACCGGAACGTTTATACACAATCCAGGGCATACATCCGGTGCCATAACTTTTGTGTTTGGCAAGACTGCTTTTACAGGGGATACTTTATTTGCAGCTGGTTGTGGGAGAATTTTCGAAGGGACACCATCGCAAATGTATGATTCCCTTAATATGCAAATTGGTGGTCTTTCAGATGATACTAAACTTTACTTTGGACACGAATATACTGAAGCCAATCTACGTTTTGCTTTGACCGTAGAGTCTGGCAATGTGGAAATTCAGAAAAAATTGGATGCCGTTTCAGCTTTACGTTTATCCGGTGAATATTCCACTCCCACAACATTGGCTGATGAGCGATTGACTAATCCGTTTATGCGCTGCTCCTCGGCTGAAATACGTTCAACTGTTAAGTCTATAGAACCCACCCATAATCTTTCAGAAAAAGAAGTATTTGGGACATTGAGAGAATTAAAAAATAATTTTTAAAGAATGCAAAAAATTGATTTTACAGAAAAAGCTGCCATAAAAGTTACTTGGCTTGGTTTGCTGGCAAATCTACTTTTAACGCTTACCAAGGGGTTCACAGGGGTTATAGCTCATTCATCCGCCTTGATTGCAGATGCAGGTCATTCTTTTTCGGATTTGCTTTCTGACGGAATCACGCTATGGGCAGTCCATATGTCTGGTATTCCGAAGGACAAAAACCATCCATATGGACATGGAAAATTTGAGACTGTCGGCACTTTTATTGTATCTGTTTTACTTGTGTTGACGGGTATTGGTGTGGCCTGGCATGTTTTTAAAAAAATGGATTCGCCTGAGATACCAGGATCAATCGCACTTTGGATGGCTGGTATTGCAATTGTTGTTAAAGAAGCACTCTATCATGTCACGCATATGGTTAGCAGGAGAGTTGGGAGTCGCATTTTACTTGCAAATGCGTGGCATCATCGCTCTGATGCAATTTCTTCTGTGGCAGCCCTTGTTGGAATCGCAGGAGCACAATTGGGCGTCCCCTTAATGGATCCAATTGCTGGCGTATTGGTTTCAGGTCTGATTATAAAAACAGGCATAAACTTTGGTTATGAAAGTATCAGAGAATTGACTGACGAGACAGTGGAGGAAGAAGTCATCGATGAGCTAAGGCAAATCTTGTCTAAAATTGATGGTGTGGATCACTTTCACGAAATGCGGGTTCGAAGAATGGGGCCGAATCTACTGGTTGATTTACACATTGAAGTAGACAGTATGATGAGTATTTCGTCGGCGCATCAGGTGGCAGAAAGAGTGCGTTTAGGTATCTTAGAAAAATTGCCCGTTGTTAACGAGGTGCTTGTTCATGTTGATGCAGAAGATGATTTTGTTGAATCAAATGCTTCGGAAAATTCTCAAAGAATGGTGCTGATGCGCCCTCAAAGCGAAATAGAAAATGATGTCAAAAAAGTACTAAATGACATTCCTGAAATTGAGGGCATAACTCATATTTACTGTCACTATCTGAATCAGGAACTGAAAGTGCAAGTTAACATTCTCCTTGATACGCAAATGCGTATTCTTGATGCCCAGAAGATTGCTTCGGTTGCAAGGATTAAAATTGAAGAAATTAAAGACATTGTTTCTGCAGATCTACACCTTGAGCTAGATGACTCTTTGGAAATTGTTTAGGTGTTTTAACCAAAAAAATGAATCTCTCTTAATTTTTGTTAATTTGATTTGTAAAAATGTACATAACCGAAGTTTCTAAACTGTAGGCTGTTTTAGCTAAAAAGATTCAAGGAATGATCTCATATATTTCTAAATTACGGATCATTCTACCATTCATGCGGGTTTCTATTTCTCCTAAATAATTCAATGGCATTTCAAATCGTTCATAATAATCTGCTATCCCACCTTGACATTCCTGTAATTCACAAATGAAAATGCTGGGTCCCCTTTTTACTTTATCCAAAGGACTCCATAAATTACGCTCTGGTTTTTCGATACTATGCGGCCAGGGTCGATGTGGTAGATAGAAAGACAAAGCACTGCTTAGCTGATACTCGCGTGAAACTATGAATGCTGTTTCAGGTATTCCATTTTGAACAAGTAAATTCTGCAGCTGTTTGCCGGTTTTGTCCCATTTAAGGACCCTGGTCAGTCTGTCAGATGAAACATCCATGGCTGTTTTTTGGATCAATTCACCGTATTCTTGAATTTCAGTCGGGGAAAGAATTTCCTTTAAATGCTGACTAAATTGACTCGTACTGTATACGCGCGCAAAATTATTCATAAGTTTTTGCAAAGTATCTTGTGGAATATTTTTCTTTTTTAAATAATTGAAGTTCTTTAGTTCATATGGCATCCAGTCAAAAAATGGATTCAGTGTGTGTGTAATTACAGTACCAGTTAGACCAACATTGATTAAAATTCCAGATGCCAATAAAATATTAAGTGCCTTATTTTGGAAACGCCATAATAGTTCCTTGCCCAGCAAAATTGCAATTCCCAAATAAGCAAGGTTTGCCCAGTGTGGATCAGAGATAGCTCCTTTGAGGCTCATAAGTGTGAAAAAAAGTAGAGGAAAGATAGAAAGAACTGTTATCACTGATTCAGGGCTTCTTGCTTCTACGAGACAGTCCCTCAACCACCAGATACCTAGACCACCCATTAAAGACCAAAGTGGTGAAAACAGAAGCAGATGTCCAACTGTAAAAGCCAATGTGTTTTCACCAAAATCTGCTCCAAAAGTCCCTTTTCCCAATTGCCAGCGGAATGAGATCCAGTCGTGTTGTGCATTCCAAATAATTACCGGGATAAAGATTAGCAGTGACAGTAATCCTGCAAAATAAAGCCAGGGATTCAAAACATCTTTACGTGTTTTTTTGTAAATCAAAAGGTGTAGAAAAAGTCCTACATAAAACAGCAGCATGATGTACTTTGAAAGTGCACCAAATCCAGCAAAAATTCCAATCCATATCAACCACTTTTTTTTTGACCGTTGATGAAAACGAATTAACATAAAAAGAGACAGGATCCAAAAAATCAAAAAAGGTTGGGTGATATGTAGAAAGATGCTGCCGAGGGTGAAATATGGCATACTGCATAAAATTATTAATGTTATTAGGGCGGGTTTAATTCCATACAAGCGAAATGTAAAGGCATAGACTAAAGTCAATATGCTCAGAGTGAATAGTTGTGAGCCAACTTCAAGAGTGGTTTCATTGTTCCCACCAATTATGGTTATTCCTCGAATGATCCAGGAAATCATTGGTGGATGCTCATAATAAGAAAAACTCAGGTAACGAGACCAGACCCAGTGGTCGAGCATATCCGGATGAGGGTTCAAATATTGATTAATTATATAGAAAATCAAAAAATGAAGAACAAGGAGGCCAATTGCTGGCGTGTGTTTCAAAGTTCCAAAGTTTAAAAGTTTAATCAAATTACTGAGATTAATACACTGAAAATATAAATTAAATTATATTATTCCAAGTTTTAGGAAAAAACAATATCTCTCAAATCAAGATATTGTCTGGACCATTTTGCTAGTTGACTGCACAACCAAAGTCGATTCCCGCATTTAACGGGATCTTTGTCCATGACCATTACATCTTCAAAAAAACTGGTCACGACCGGTTCAATTGAATACAATTTCTTCAAATAGTTTTCTGGATTCCATAATGATTGTTGATCGGGGTTGAGAATGTCCCCTAAAGAAGTGAAAAAGTCTTTTTCTTGCTTCAACATCAAAGCCGATTTTTCAACAGTTTTGGCAATTTTATTTGGATATTTATAGCTTATATTTGAAGCTCGAACTATCGCTTCTACTGATCTTTTGAAAATATCAGTTTCAAGATGTTTTTCCAAAAACTCAGCTAATTTTAGTTGCTCAATTGGTGATGCTTTGTATTCCAAACTTACTGAAGGTCTAGATTTGAGGACTGCTTCAATTAAATCATAACGAATATGCCTTTGTTGCATATACCAGCGTTGTCGTTGAAAAAGGAATTCAAGTTCTTTTTGTTGAAGTTTTGAGCGGTCAAGTGTCAATTTCTGCTGCTCATCAAGTAGCCGGATTGATTCTGAAGTAAGATCATACAGATCAAGAGAAATTTCTGTCCCTAAAATAAGTTGTATGATTCCCTGTGCGGTTCTCCTTAACCCAAAAGGGTCTGCAGCGCCTTTTGGAATCATGTCTAAAGAGAAAGCAGTGTTTAGCAAATCCATTTTGTCTGCAATAGCAACCGAAACTGTTTCAAGGTTTTGTGGCAGCGAATCTTTTGAATTGCGTGGGAAATAGTGTTCTCGTATTCCATTGCAAACTAATGTATTTTCATTTTTCAATTGAGCATAATTTCCACCCATCACACCTTGCAACTCTGGAAATTCGGCAATCATCCGTGTTCCAAGATCAAATTTGCTCACCTCTGCAATTCTTTGAACATGTTTTAATTGAGTTTTGGACAGATCTAAGGTTTGTGCGATGTAAACACTTAGTTCTGCAATACGCTTAACACGTTGAGCTTGAGAACCGCGTTCATGAAAAAAAACAACATTTTTAGCTTTGGTTTGAAAATCTGTAAGTTCTTTCTTTTGGTCATCATAATAAAAGAAACGTGCATCACTCAAACGTGCACGGAGAACTTTTTCATTACCACGCTTTACAATTTCAATCCCCTTGTCATCTCCGTTACGTACAGTGACGAAATGAGGCATCAAATCCCCACGTCCTGATTTTTTATCTTCTTTTTTATGAAAAACAGGAAAATATCTTTGATGAACTGCCATGCTGGTTACCAACACCTCACTTGGCAGTTCCAGGAATTCCTTTTCAAAATCCCCTAAAAGTATTGTGGGCCACTCTACCAAATTCGTAACTTCTGTCAGTAGTTTGTCCTCCAACTCTACTTTGAAATCGTATTTTTGCTCCATCTTCAGAATTTGTGAAAGAATAGATTCACGCCGCTTTTCAAAATCTACTATTACTTTTAGAGATTTCATTTGTTTTTCATATTCTTTAGCCTTCTTAATAACGCTTTTGCCTGAACTCAAAAATCTATGCCCTTTTGTCTCATTCCATCCCTCTGCCATTTCAATTTTTACAGGCAAAACCTCTTCGTTCCAAAGAGAAACAATCCAGCGTATTGGACGAATGAAGCGCATTTTATAATAGCCCCATCGCATATTTTTTGTAAAATTGAGTTTAGATATCCATTGTTCTACCTCTGCCTGAAGTAACTCTGGAACAGTCTTACCCAACTCTTTATATTCTACAAACAAATAGTCTTTTCCATCGAATTCTCTAATTTCGAGATTGTCAACGGAAACTCCATTTTTTAGGGCAAAACCCTTTGCAGCTTTACTCCAGTTATTTTTGGAATCTTTTGCAATTGTAGCCGGGGGACCTTTCAATTCTATTTTTCGATCAGCTTGTTTTTGTGGAAGTCCATGTAATTGTACTGCTAATCTTCTCGGTGTGGAAAAAGTTCGAATATCATTAAAACTCAACTGGTACTCTTCGCATGTTTTTTTTGCTAGTGATTTTAATTGTTCAACAGCAGGCAAAATCATGTGTGCCGGCATTTCTTCTAGTCCAATTTCTAGTAAATATGTATTCACAAAGCAGCTATGATTTTAATTTTCAAGAGTTAGTTTTTCTACCCATTCCTGAGCGGATTTACGGTCTGTCATTAGTGGAAAGGATAATTTACACCGCTCGGATAGAAAAAGTGTGGCAATTTTTTGAAAAAGTTTACGTACACGTCCTATATATGAAGCACGTGCGGAAACACTGATTGCACCTGCTGCATCAAGCTGATTAAAAGTGTGTGAGCATTTTAAAACATAATCATAAGCAGGAAAAACGAGTTTTTCTGCCAAAGCTCTTTCTCCTTCTTTCTCATAATCGTTGAACCAGCGGATCATCATTTCCGTGTCTGCAACTTCAAAAGTGTACTTTGAATGTTCAAATTCTGGTTGCTTGAATATAGAAGAATAAGTGATTCCATTTGTATATTCGAGATCGAAAACGTCATCAATATCTTGTAGATATGAAGCAATTCTTTCGATCCCATAAGTCAATTCTGCAGAAACTGGCTGGCATTCTATTCCACCCACCTGCTGAAAATATGTAAATTGCGTAACTTCCATACCGTCAAGCCATATTTCCCAACCCAGTCCCCATGCTCCTAGTGTAGGAGCTTCCCAGTTGTCTTCAACAAATCGAATATCGTGTTCAAGCAGATTAATTCCTATAGCTTCTAGAGATGCTAAATACAATTCTTCTACATCATCAGGTGACGGTTTCATAATTACCTGATATTGATGATGTTGATAAAGACGGTTTGGATTTTCACCATAACGTCCATCGGCAGGCCGCCTTGAAGGTTCGACATATGCCACATTCCATTCTTCTGGTCCAATTGTACGCAAAGTGGTCATCGGATTCATTGTTCCAGCCCCGGTTTCTACATCATAAGGATTCATTAAGATACAGCCATGATTGTTCCAAAATTTGTTTAGAAGCAAAATAATATTTTGGATAGTATGTGAGTTGTTCATTGTAACTTGTCAAGAGGGTTTTGAAAGAAGTGACGATCGCGATATAAGAGATGTCTAAGTGAAACATGGAGCCAGCGAAAAGCAGATTGATTTTTTTTGTTTTGTAAGAACTCTAAATTGGCTTTAATTTCCAAAAGTTTTATGTTACTATCACGTAATGCTGTTTCAGCATTTTTAACTTCATGAAGAGCCTGTCGGCAAAGATTTTCCAAGTGAGTACGTGCGGATCTTGTAATAATTATCGTTCCCGGTTTTAGATAAGAATGAGTCATTTTTGAATTGAGTTGTGTTAAATCTTCGGCTTTATTAAACTTGAAAGGATTGATCCAGAGTTTTCGAGGAATTTCAGTCAATTTGAAATTCAATTCAGCTGCAACATTTTCATTTTCACAAAACAAAATCACTCTTGGTTGTTTAATTTTTTCTGAAAATTCGTCAACACTTTCCCAATCCCTGCTGGAAGAAAGGGCTCCCAGCAGTTTCCTGGAAAACGGAGTTATTTTTTTCAAGATTTCCCACGCCTGATTATAGATCATCTGATCACTTTCAGCTTGTAGTATTTTTGTCTCTAAATCTTTTATTTCTTCCAAAATATTTACTTTTAATTTCTCGAATTCTTCTTTCTGGATTGGTGAAGAATCAGAAAAATCTCCCATTTTCAAGTCACCTAAAGCAATAAAATTGTTAAGTGGTTCTATTATTTGATTAAAATCTTTATTCCAGTCTATGTGCTTTTGTCGGATTATTTTTGCAGGAAATTTGTTTAATTTTATGAAAATTACTGAGTCCACCTGTTGTAGTTCTTCAGTTTCCTTTTTTGAAATTAACTTAAAATTTTTATATCCGATTTCCTTAAATAACTTTTGCATTAATGTGTTGATAATATGAATCCCCCCTAAGCAATGAATGTGAACGCATGGTTGTTTTGCTATTTTTCTGTTTTCTCTTAACCAAGAATCATGTTCCTTTTGCATGTTTTCTATGAAACGTGTAAAAGGGGGATTTTTTATTTTATGCTCTTCAAGACGTATTATATGTTCGATCTTAGTATCTTCTAGCTTGATATTCAATATTGAATTAAAAGGAATGCCAGGAAAAAGATAGCAACCTTTAGTTTCACGTAGAATCCCCACAACCTGATCAGGATGGGCTACGCTACCATGTTGAAGTAAAAAATTATTGAGCCACTTTTCTGGTTTAGTTCCGGTATTATTTGTTTTTATTTCCTGAATATTTTTCATTGGAATTAGGGTGTTCAGTGGAACTTCACTTGGAGAATGTCGCACAATCTTTCCAGAAAGATCAGTATAATAAATGATTTGACAGTCTTTACCCAAACGAATCCTGGGAAATTTTTGAATGTGATGTGTCAGTAGCAAATCTGGATCAGAAATCTTAAATTGCATTTTGTTTACCAATTCAAATACTGGCTGGAGTTTTAATATAATCGTTAAACCAGGATTGATTTCGTCAACTACCAAAACATAGTGTAATTTTTTACTAGAATTAATTTGTACCTTCTGCAACATATTGAGACAAAGTTCTGGAGTTTCAAACGCACTTGCTGAAAACAAAACCCAGTCTGGCTTCAAATTTAAAATCCTTTCAGAATATTCTTCAGATAATTTTGATATGATTACAGGTTTTAAAACTGAATTAGACTCTCCAACTAATTCGGTATTCAATTGATGAGAGACCTGATTTTGGAGTCGCTTAACTAGTGAAATCCAGTACGATCTGGAAAAACCAATGCCGACAAGTTGCATCGTGTAGAATAATCAGACAGTTTGAGGGGGACCAATATGAAAACTAAGCATAGCATGCTTTCATAACGTTGTAAATTTACTTGACATATTTAAGCCCAAAAATAGAAAATGAACAACCAATAAAAATCAAAATTTAGCAAAATATTGTTTTTTAGCGAACTATTTTGACTCTGTGACTATTTTGGACATTAAACTGAGGCAGTGAAATTTTGAGTAACTGATATTAGTAAAAAAATTTCCTAGTTTCCTTAAAACCGTACTCATATTTTTTTGTTTTCGAATGATTCATCTAAAAACCTTGATAATTCATAGTGTCCAGTATTGAATTTAAGAAAGTAGTCAG
>Ga0066836_10001335_pt1 | contig 12872 bp, 7 predicted proteins | sample ETNtaG_18_FD_71568 | JGI IMG/M metagenome (GOLD analysis project Ga0066836, IMG submission 71568) | Marine microbial and viral communities from oxygen minimum zone, Eastern Pacific Ocean - ETNP201302SV91 | ecosystem: Environmental > Aquatic > Marine > Oceanic | place: Pacific Ocean: Eastern...
TGCTACCCCACTCTCATCATTAGTACCTAAAGGACGATTACTCCTTAATAATTCCACCATCCCTATCACTCCATCTGATGTTGAAGCCAAACCTAGATAATCACCCATAAAGAAATCCCCACCAGATAAAAGATGGTTCCGAGCAAGATCAGTCAATTCTAATTCTCCAAATTTATTGACATTCAAAAGCCCCATAGCTTTGAGCGCTGTAAACAGCACCACAGATGGTCGCCTCTGCAGTCCAAGTATTTGTTTAAGTTCTACTTCATTCATTGAAGCCCGCTCTAAACGATCAAAGATATTAAAGTGTGCTACTGCTGCCACGAGCAGTTCAGTCCCGTAATTTCCACGAAACAATTCGAAGATTTGTGTAGGATCAGTTGGAGGAAGAACAGATGACGAGGCAGTTCGATTCACAGTATATAATCAATCAAGTTTTTCTTTTTCGAAATCATCAGGAGAAACCCAGCCAGCTCTAATTTTCTCACCACTTGTATAGCGCTGATAAAAATTATCGGTTAATTTTCCAGAATAAGGATAGTTATCAAACACATCACCCTTACCAAACATTCTCGGGTCTCCCTGTTCACGCAGTTCCGCAAATAACTCTTCCTTCAATTCTTCTTTTAATTCAAAATGCCTTTCAGACTTTGCTAGATTGTTAATACAGTCAACGTCCTGCGTTAGGTCAAAAAACTCCTCTTTCTGCCGCTTACCAAAGTTGAGATTCCAAAAATAATAAATACCATTTCGACGCTGACTAAGGATAGTCGTTTTTGTCGGACTTCCATCACAATTCAAATATCCAGTTAGCGGATGACCAGAAGGCCAACGACTCGGTTTAAAGTTATACAAATAAAGCAGATCTTCCTTAATCATTCCCCGAATCGGATAACCCCAGTTATTTGGACGGCCAATATCGTGACGTTCCTTTCCGATCAAAACATGATCCCGACTTGGAATCACACGACCTGACTTGGGGGAACGAAAAATCTCCAACAAGCTTTGCCCTGTAATTGACTGCATAATTGGAGTAATCTCGTTAACCCCCGCTGCTTCAATGAATGTAGGAGCAAGATCCGCAAAACTCACATAGTCAGTTATCACTCGACTTCGCCCATTAATGCCTTTAGGCCAACGAATTGCCAAAGGAATATGGTTCGACGCCTCATATGCCTGACCTTTTACTCGCGGAAAAGGCATTCCATGATCCGATGTTGCAACTATCAAAGTATTATCTAATTTTCCGTTCTTTTTTAGCAGAGCTATAATTTCACCCAAGTGTCTATCGTAATGCTCAACCTCTATGGAGTAATCGAGCATATCGTTTCGAACAACCTCGTTATCGGGCCAATACTTCGGAACACGGTCGATGTCCTTCAACTTTTTCCCCATGCGTCTACCAACCCCATACTCATATCCCCTATGAGGCTCAGTCGTGCCATACCAAAAAACCCAAGGTTTTTCTTTGTCTTGATTGGTAGCCTTTAGGAATTCAGCGAAGTTCGCTGAATAATTATTATTAGATATGGCCTTGGCTGGCGGTTTAGTCTTTTGACTTTGCCAAGCAGTTCCAGTGATTTTTCGATTATTCCCGTTAATATCCTTGGCGTACCCAGGACCCCATCCCTTACCCGTATAACCAGTAGCATAACCGTTGTCCTCAAGTAATTCTATCCAACTCCCAAACTTTGCTGGAAAAAAAGTCATATGATTACCAGCGTTTTCCAACTGCCAAGAATATCTACCAGTCAAAATAATTGCCCTCGAAGGGGCACATTTGGCATTGGGCGTATAAGCACGTTGAAACAAAAGTCCCTCTTTTGCTAGTTGATCAAAATTTGGTGTCCGAACCCAATCACAACCATAAGCTCCCGCATGCCCATAAGACCAATCATCCGCAATCGCAAATAGGATATTAGGACGGTCTTCCGCTTTAGGGAACAAAAGTGCTCCCATTAATAATAAGCACTGAATTAAGAATCGCCTGATAAAACATCTCATCCACATGTGATACCCTTGGTAAGGCATCTGGCCAAGAGTAAATAATTAACCGCTACTACTGACCCCAAGCATTCTTAACGCAAATTCATATTTTCGTAATTAGTCTTAAATAATGAAAATTACTTGCGCTGATATACTCGAATCCAATCGACCTCCATTTGTACTGGAAAATTCGTTTTAACGGAAGGCGATCCAACCAATCCACCCCCGACAGCTATGTTGAGTATAAGATGAAACCTCTGATCAAAAGGTGCCGGAAACGGAACCCCATCGACACTCCACTTCTTCTGTTTTTGCCAAGTTTTGCCATCAAGTGTCCAATGAATTTCACCCTTAGTCCACTCAACGCCAAAAACGTGGAACTCGTCAGCAAATGTACCTTTAGCCAACTTCGTCTTACTTCCGGATGAACGGTTTCGAGGCCACTTACCTCCATAATGAAGCGTTCCTAAAAGCTCTGATGGCTTATTGCCATTTAACTCCATAATATCAATTTCACCACTAGCTGCCCATGAACCATATTTCTCATCGGTTGGAAGCATCCAAATGGCAGGCCAGATGCCTTTACCTATTGGTAATTTAGCTCGAATCTCTGCTTTCGCATAACGCCAATCACCACGATGTTTAGTCCGAACCTTGCCAGAGCTAAATTTTCTTACTGTCCCTTGAATATTCGGACTATCACGATGCGCTTCAATGATTAACTTGCCATTATCAACACGGATATTCTTAAGGCGATCAGTATATAATTGCAGTTCTTGATTCCCACCTCCAAAGGCATCCTCGGCAATATCCCATTTAGCGTAATCCAATTTAGAGCCATTAAATTCATCCGCCCAAACAAGTTGCCAATCCGCTGCCTTCGCTTCCATTGACAACAGTAAAAATGAAATCATTGAAACTATTAAGTAATTCAATTTTGGTCCTTCTAATTTATTCAACACAAAATTTTCAATTTTAACGGATTGACATACAAGACAACATAAAGACAAGTTTTATAAACGAGATAAACCTGATAAGCAAAAACATCAATATCCTTCTGCAATCATTTAATACTCCGCTTTTCGCTTGCTAAATTGAAACGTTTTTCGTTCGATTGGATAAATTTCATTATTAAACCAATAATATTAATTAAAATGTGCACACCGAATGTAATCGAAAAAGTCCGAAATCGTCTTTCCCGCCGAAATCTACTCAAAGGCAGCGCTGCCTCTGCCGTAGGAATCTTTGCTACTGGGTGCGGTTCTCAACCAAAAGCTAAACCCAATAACACGACTCCTGACTCTGTCTCATTCAATCGAGTAGTGGATCTAACCCACACTCTGCATCCTGAATTCCCGGCATGGTTCATCCCCGGGGTAGAGTCTAAGTTCGGAACCAAAACATTTCTGCCGCCTGCCATTGTAGAAGTCGAACGCGTAATGAAATTTGAAGAGATAAAAATTAATCTAAACAAAGTGTCTTATTGGGAACATGTTGGAACTCATATGGATGCACCCAGCCATTTTTCCGAAGGCAGCACAGTTGATAAAATCCCTGTGGAAGATCTGGTATTACCACTTGCAGTAATTGACATAAAAGCCAAAGCCGAACGCGACCCTCTAGCACTTCTCACACTTGAAGATATAAAGAATTGGGAGAAGAAAAATGGGCCCATCCCAGAACGCGCCTGCCTCGCAATGAATAGCGGCTGGGGTAACCATGTAAAAACTCCTAAATTCAAGAGTCTAAATCCAGAAGGAAAATACCAACAACCAGCTTTCCACATTGATGCAATCGAATTCATAAAAGAAGAACGAAATGTTGTCTCAATAGCAGTAGATACTTTCTCTTTCGACAACCTACACTCTCCTCAAAACGATGTTCATTACTCATGGCTTGGAGATGAACGCTGGGGAATAGAAGTTGTAAATAATCTTGATGAAGTCCCAGCTTTAGGCGCAACCATCGTAGTTGGCCAACCAAAAATCCAAGGTGGAAGCGGAGGGCCAAATCGAGTTATGGCATTAATTTAAAACAATCAAACGTTCCAAAATAAAAATGTTAAGACTAATCATTTTATTGATTGCAGGAATAGGCTTAATCAACAGCCAGTATGCAATGGCTCAAAAATACGGAGATTGCCATTTTCACTTATTAGATTTCCTTCAAAATGGAGAGTTCGACAATAGAGATGGAGCCTTTCCATGTGATGCCTCCGGGTTAATGAAAGATGGGCGCTATTTTCAATTACCATACGGTGAACGCCATCGTCGTCTAACGGGATTGCTTGATATTGCTGAAAAGCACAACATTGAGAATTTAATTGTCTGCGGAATGCCATTTGTAAAAAAATGGGCTGAAGACGATTTTTTTCTACGTCCAAAATATTATCTAGATTCCAGCTCTCGTGTTAAGGCAGCTAGAGATACTGATCTTCAAGTAGCAGTAGCATTCATGGACTACAAAAAGAAATTTGAAAAAGAAAAGGCACAACTCGAAAAGCTTGATCAACTACATCCATTCATCTGCGGCCTAGATACAACTGATCTTGGAGCGGTAGATTTAGCAATTAAGCGCATTCAAGAATATCCAGGAATCTGGAAAGGCTTAGGGGAACTAATGTCACGCCATGACGATCTAACCAACCTTACTACTGGAGAACGACCTCGAGCGAATCATCCTTCATTAATTCGACTGTTCAAGTTTGCCGGCCAAGTGAGTTTGCCTGTAAGTATCCACCATAATGTAGCTCCAATATCCAGAAACGATAATGAAGTAAAACAGCCATTGTATCTAAACGAGTTATTAGAACTACTAGATTTAACGATACTTAATGAAAGCGATAAGAAAAAAAGGCCAATCGTCATCTGGTGCCATGCCGGAATTAGTCGCCGAATCGTAATTAATAATTACCATCAAGTACTCGATAATATCCTAAAGGATTATCATGAAAATCTCTATTTAGATTTGTCTTGGGTAGTACTTGGATCCTATGTGTATAAAGATCTCGATAATTGGATAGCCTTGATTCAAAAATATCCAAATAACTTTCTTATAGGATCGGATTCCGTTGGCAAATACAGCGGCATACCTATGGAGCTGAAAAAATATCGAGTACTACTCAATGCACTGAAGGTAGAAACTCGCTCGAAAGTCGCACACAAAAATCTAGCGACAATTCTACTCAAGTCTGAATCCGACAGGAAACTCAAAGGATTTGGCCCCGGCGGTATCACCCTTCCCCTTAATTTTTCACTCCCCGATAAATTCGGCCTTGAAAATCTAGGCAATAAATAAATCTCTACAGAAATATTAATTAAATTTGATCATAAAAAGGTGGCATGCCTTTTTTATATCTTTATTTTTTGACCAGTGAATCCCTTGCGTGTTTTTATCATTTTTGCTTCAAGTCTGCTTGTTTCAGCAGTATTGCCCGCAGAGGACCGTGTCCGCTTTAATCGCGATATTAGACCTATCATCTCTGATAATTGCTTTGCATGCCATGGTTTTGATAGCAATAAGCGCAAAGCCAACCTTCGCCTGGATGTGTTTAATGAAGCGCTTTTTAAGAAAAAAATTCTTGTGCCAGGTTCCCCAAATAAAAGTTTATTGTATCAACGCATAACTGAAAAAAATCATAAGAATTTAATGCCACCGCTTAAAACCGGCAAATCACTAACGTATGATCAGAAGAACAAACTTCGAGAGTGGATCAAACAAGGAGCAAAATACGAAGGCCACTGGGCATACACACCAGTCAGAAGGCCGAAAATCCCCAAAGTAAAAAACAGCAAATGGCCAAGGAACGCAATTGACAATTTTGTCTTGGCAACACTTGAAGAGAACCAACTTCAGCCATCAAAACCTAGCCCTTCGCATATACTTATTAGACGTCTTTATTTTGATTTAATAGGCCTCCCTCCATCAATCGACAACCGACAAGATTTCACTGAGATAAATTCAGCACATATTGCCAGAATGGTGGATGACCTATTATCGAGACCACAGTTTGGGGAACGCATGGCTATTAATTGGCTCGATCTAGTTCGTTACGGAGACAGCAATGGCTATCATGCTGATATCGAGTGGAGTGTATTTCCTTATCGAGATTATGTGATTGATGCATTTAATGAAAATCGCCCATTCGATAAATTCACTCGTGAACAGATAGCCGGAGATCTTCTACCAAACGCATCACTGCAACAAAAAATCGGCGCATCTTACAATCGGTTAAACATGAAGAGCACTGAAGGCGGAATTCAAGACGCAGAATATCGAGTGAAATATTCCGCCGATCGGGTGAGAACAACCTCTAGTACTTGGCTTGGATCGACACTAGGATGCGCCGAATGTCACGACCATAAATTTGACCCATTTACCAGCCGCGACTTTTATCAATTTGCAGCTTTTTTTGCCGACATAAAACAACTTGGATACTACCCAGGGGCTCAATCAAAAGGCTGGGGGGAAACACTACTCGTGCCAAATGAAACCCAGCTTAATAAACTTAATCAATTAAAGTTAGATTTGATCAAAGCCTCGGACGGCTTAAAAGACAAAGAGAAAAAAAAGAACGAAAGACACAAAAAAGCCCTTAATAAGCTTAATGATTTCACCAAATCTATTCCTACTGTTTTGGCAACGGTTTCAACCAAACCTCAAATCACTCGCATACTCCCACGTGGTAATTGGATGGATCAGTCCGGTGATATCGTAGAACCTGATATTCCCAGCTTTCTAAAAAATGAAAAACTAACTAAAGGCCCACCACGCCTAGCTCTAGCTAATTGGCTTACAGATAAAGATAATCCACTGACCTCTCGTGTATTTGTTAATCGACTCTGGAAACATTTTTTCGGACGTGGGTTATCTAGAGTACTTGATGATTTTGGTTCGCAGGGAACAGCACCAACACATCCCGAACTTTTAGACTGGCTAGCTGCAGAATTTATGGATTCGGGCTGGGACATTAAACATATGGTGCGACTGATCACAACATCACAAGCTTATAGACAATCATCGAAAAGCTCGAGAATTCTTGAACTAAAAGATCCATATAATCAATTAATTGCTCGCCAAGCAAGGTATCGACTAGACGCAGAGCTTATCCGTGATAATGCCCTTGCTGTAAGCGGGTTGCTAATACAAAAAATTGGTGGAAAAAGCGTAAAACCATACCAGCCTGCTGGGTACTGGGCTAACCTACATTTTCCTCAACGTACATATAAACATGATACTGGTTCCGCGCAGTACAGACGCGGTTTATACACACATTGGCAACGCCAATTTCTTCACCCAGCCCTACTCGCATTTGATGCTCCATCAAGAGAGGAATGCACTGCCGAAAGGCCACGGTCAAACACACCAATTGCCGCCTTGGTAATGCTCAATGACCCTTCTCAGATTGAGGCTGCTAGATCACTTGCCGAACATATACTGAAACGCCAAATAGTAAGCTTAAGAGATCAGTTCAATGCACTCGGAAAACAAGTCCTGTCTCGACCATTTAACAATCAAGAACAAATACTTCTCGCTAAACTGTTACGCGAACATATCGAAGAATTTGAGTCTAATCCAACAGAAGCAAATAAACTGATAAATATTGGACTCACACCTTATACAACTGAAATCCCAGAAATCGAATTAGCAGCATGGATCTCAGTCACGAGGACTGTACTAAATCTCCATGAAACCATAACTAGGAATTGAGCATGGAACTAGAAAACCAAATTTCAATAGAACTTAATAGACGGAGTTTCCTTAATAAAACAGGAATTGGTCTTGGGCTTACAGCTCTTGGCTCAATAATAAATCCAATAACGAGTATAGCTAGCAAAGACACACACTGGTCAGGCTTGATGACGCCCCCACCCCTACCAATCAAAGCTAAACGGGTAATATTTTTGTGCATGGCAGGAGGCCCATCCCATCTTGAAACATTCGATAATAAACCGGAATTAGCCAAACTACATGGGAAACCAATGCCAGAATCTTTCACCAAAGGGCAACAAATTGCCCAACTCCAAGGCAAAGAACTCAAGGCATTTGGCCCACAACACGAATTTAAACGATGGGGTCAATCTGAACAAGAACTCACAACAATCTTCCCTAACATCGGGAAGATTGCAGATGAAATTGCAATTATACGCTCAATGCAAACCGAACAGATTAATCATGATCCAGCCCACACATTCATGAATACTGGATCAATCATTTCAGGACGCCCCTCGATGGGCTCATGGATTAATTACGGACTTGGAAGCGAGAACAATGACCTTCCCGGTTTTGTCGTTTTAACTTCAGTAGGCGGAGGACAATCACAACCTATTGCAGCAAGACAATGGCATAGCGGATTCTTACCAAGTCGTTTTCAAGGAGTTCGATTTCGAAGTAAAGGCGATCCTGTCCTCTATGTAAAAAACCCTAATGGTGTTAATCGAAAACAACAGAGTGATATTGTAAATACAGTACAAGGACTAAACCAAATTGCATATAAGGACTTCATAGACCCAGAAATCGAAACACGAATCGCCCAGTACGAAATGGCCTTTCGCATGCAAGCAAGTGTCCCAGAGCTAATGAATACAACAAGTGAACCTCAACATATTTTAGATCTATACGGTACAAAGGGCAGTGACGGCACCTTTGCTAGTAATTGTCTTCTCGCACGCAGACTAGCTGAGCGGGGCGTTAGATTCATTCAACTCTACCACCGCGGCTGGGATCATCACGGTGGTATTAAGAAAGGAATACAACACACCGCCAGCCTAGTAGATAAGGCCACCTCAGCACTTGTCATCGACCTCAAACAACGCGGAATGCTAGACGATACACTAATTGTATATGGTGGAGAATTTGGCCGAACACCTATGGCACAAGGAAACGGTCGAGACCACCATATTAAAGCATTCTCTATGTGGCTTGCTGGAGCAGGAATAAAAGGTGGTGTTACTCATGGTGCAACTGACGAACTAGGCTATAATGCTGTCAATGATGTTGTATCTGTGCATGATTTACACGCAACAATACTTTATCTTTTAGGCATCCCACATAAACAATTAACTTACCGTTTTCAGGGTCGAGATTTTAGATTAACAGATGTCCATGGCAATCGTGTGAAATCGATACTAGCTTAAAGCCCAGTTTGTTTTTTCTCCTCACCTCAACTAGAACTCTAGTTAATCAATCAACTAATAACAAAAACCCAATAAACACTTACCTTCCAACGCTTGATTTCCCCTAAATCTTAGCCCAAAATTCCCTTCTGATTTTCAATATGGACAGGCCTATAAAACTGTGTTTGCCATACCTCTGCTCACAATATTTTATTCTTGCAGTAGTATTTATAGTATTCAGTGAGGCAACATGCATCTCGGACGATGAATCTGAGAGAAAAACAGTTGATCGGTTTGACACATGGTCTCTACATCCTATTGCTAAGGAGACTCCTCCTAAACTTAGTCAAGCAGGTAGGCTTTGGGCTAAAAATCCAATTGATCATTTCATAGTCGCAAAACTCACTGAAAAAAAACTTACTCCTTCAAAGGAAGCTAACCGCGCAACACTAATACGAAGGGTATACTTCGATATACTTGGCCTGCCCCCTAATCCAGATGAAATCCAAAAGTTCACTAACGACAAAAATCCATTAGCCTACGAACGGCTAGTAGAAAAATTATTAGCTTCACCAAGATATGGAGAGCGTTGGGCACGTCATTGGCTAGACATTGTTCACTACGGTGATACTCATGGTTATGATAAAGATAAACTGAGACAAAATTCTTGGCCTTACCGAGATTATGTCATCCGTTCCTTTAACAGTGATAAGCCTTATAACCGATTCGTACATGAACAGATTGCTGGTGATGCTCTTTTCCCAGGAACTCAAGACGGAATCGAAGGCACCGGATTCATTTCTGCTGGGCCTTGGGACTTCATAGGCCATGCAGAAGTACCAGAAACTAAACTAGATGGACGAATCGCTCGTAATATAGATCGAGACGACATGGTTAAGAACACCATGAATACTTTCATAAGCACTACAGTTCAATGTGCCCGCTGTCATGACCACAAGTTCGATGAAGTCAAAATGACTGACTATTATCGTATGCAGGCCGTCTTCTCAGCGCTTGATCGAGCCGATCAAGAATATTATCCCGATCCTAAAATTGCTCAAAAGCATATTATACTCAAAAAAGAAATCGCCAATCAAAAAGCTATTCTTGAAAGTATCGAATCAAAAATCCAATTCAAAGGCGGAGAAAAACTAAAAAAGCTAAAAAAACGTTTAAAGGAACTTCATCAACAAGCCGACGCTAAGGTGCGGCAAGAATATGGCTACCATAGTAAAATCGAAGCAAAGCAAGATACCATTAAGTGGGTTCAAGTTGATCTCGGCGAATCAAAGGAAATAAGCCAAGTAACACTTATTGGAGCCAGTGACAGTTATAATAATATCGGTGACGGTTTTGGTTTTCCTATTCGATATAAGATCGAGGCATCAGATGATATTGAATTCAGAAGAAATATTAAAATAATAGCCGATTTTTCAATGATTGATCAATCTAACCCCGGAATTAAACCTCAGCATTTCAGCTCCCCAAAAACCAAAAGTCGTTACGTAAGATTGACCGCTAACAAATTAGCAAAACGCAGTAATGACTTCATATTGGCAATGGGAGAAATGCAAATACAGAATACTGCTGGTGAAAACCTAGCCATTGGAAAAAATGTTGTCTCTCTGGACTCCATTGAAGCACCAGTGCGTTGGCAGAAAAAAAATCTTGTCGACAATCTATATAACGGAAGCACTAATGACTCGCATTTGGCTAAGCTGATAGCTGACACCGAAGCAAAACTATCTATATTAGTTAACTCAATTGTTTCCGAAGAAATTTCTTTAATGCGCCAGAATACGAAAACAGCTCTTAGCAAAGCTGAAATGAGCATTAAATTACTTCCTAAGCCACAAAAAGTATATGTCGGCAAGGTGCATACTGGCAGTGGCGCATTCCGCGGAACCGGAAACGAAGGAGGAAAGCCTCGCACTATACGGGTACTACACCGAGGTGATATGAACCAGCCCAGAGAAGAAGTCGGGCCGGGAACTCTGCGATTAGCCAAACAAGACAGCGGCGCATTCAAACTTCCTGGTAAACATTCAGAAAGTGATCGTCGAATCGCCCTAGCCCACTGGATTACACAAAAAGAACATCCCCTTACATGGCGTTCAATTGTAAATCGGATTTGGCAATATCACTTTGGTATTGGGATCGTTTCTACTCCTAATGATTTCGGCCGAATGGGAGCCAAACCAACCCATCCAAAGCTACTGGATTGGTTGGCGGCCGAGTTTCGCAATAACGGTCAATCAATTAAAAAACTACATAAGCTTATCCTGACCAGCGCTACCTATCGACAAACATCCACTTCCTTACCAGAGCATGAAAAGATCGACAGCCAAAATCGCTATCTTTGGCGAATGAATCGACGGCAACTTGAAGCAGAAGCATTACGTGACTCTATACTGTTTTTATCTGGAAAAATGAACTTTCAAATGTTCGGGCCAGGCTTTCGTAACTTTATTTTGGAACACCCCGAACACTCTCCTCATTACGAATATCATAAACATGACCCTGAAGACACGCTTGTACATCGGCGATCAATTTATCGCTTTTTAGTGCGCTCTCAACAACAACCTTTTATGGCCACTCTTAATTGCGCTGACCCTTCGCAACAAGTAGCTAAACGCAATGAAGCTATCACTGCACTTCAATCACTCGCACTGCTTAACAACAAATTGATAGTTGCCATGGCTAAACATTTTGCTAATGACATAAGTCATTCTAAAAAAGACATACAAACATCTGTGAACGAAGCTTTTTTTCGGACAATTGGTCGAATTCCCACAGCTGAAGAATCAGCGGATCTTATCGAGTTCTCAAAACTGCACGGTTTGAGTAACGCTTGCAGATTACTATTCAATCTAAACGCATTTTCATTTATTGATTAATGAGTTCCCACGATTCATCCATGCAAAAATCGACAATTGAACATTCCATTAATCGTCGTAGTTTCCTTTGGCAATCAGGTGGAGGGCTAGGCGGCATCGCATTAGCCGGCATGCTCGGGCGAGATGGGGCATTAGCCGATACCACTCAAACACGCCAACCTATCGGCCTACACCACGCCCCTAAAGCGAAGCGAGTAATTCAGTTATTCATGGGCGGAGCCGCCAGCCATGTAGATCTATTCGACTTCAAACCTGAACTAATAAAACGTCATGGTGAAAAATGGGACCCAGGCGAAACCATCGAACTTTTTCAAAGTTCCCCCGGAAACACCTTTAGACCACCTTGGGAGTGGGAAAAACACGGACAATGTGGCAAGCATTTGACATCAATTGTCTCCGAGCTAGGTGACTGTGTCGACGATATGGCATTTGTTCACAATGTAGTCGGAAAAACTGGCGTACATAGTCAGGCGACATACTTGCAAGCAACCGGTTTTCAGCGTCCTGGTTTTCCCGGGATGGGAGCATGGGTGAGTTATGGATTAGGCAGTCTAAACGACAATCTACCCACCTTCATCGTACTTCCAGATCATCGTGGCTATGCCTCCAACGGACCAAAAAACTGGAGTTCTGCATTCCTTCCGGCTTCTCATCAGGGCACTACATTATTCCCAGGCCGTACCAATCCGATCGCCGACCTATACCCTCCAAAAGAATCTTTTATTAATAATAAAAGTGAAATAGCCACTCAAAAACTGCTTGCAAAATTTAACCGGCAGCATGCTGCAAGTCGTGAAACCGACTCCCGTCTTGATGCAAGAATTAAGTCATATGAACTTGCTGCCAAAATGCAATTGAGTGCGCCCGAAGCTTT
>Ga0066836_10001344_pt1 | contig 12826 bp, 10 predicted proteins | sample ETNtaG_18_FD_71568 | JGI IMG/M metagenome (GOLD analysis project Ga0066836, IMG submission 71568) | Marine microbial and viral communities from oxygen minimum zone, Eastern Pacific Ocean - ETNP201302SV91 | ecosystem: Environmental > Aquatic > Marine > Oceanic | place: Pacific Ocean: Eastern...
AAAAATTAAAATTAAAATTTTAATTTTAGGTTATGGTTCAAATAAAAGCATGATGGAAAATTTTATAAGAAAAAACAAATTATCAGAGAATATAAAAATATTAAATTTTCAAAAAAATCCTTATAAATTTTTAAAGAGTTCCAATTTATTTATACTATCCTCATTTTATGAAGGGTTGCCAAATGTTTTATTGGAAGCAATTTCTCTTAAAAAATTTATTATTTCTTCAAATTGTCCTACTGGACCGCGCGAAATATTACAAAATGGAGAATTTGGAATGTTGTTCAGGCCAGGAGATGAAAAAGATTTAACAAATAAGATAATAGATTTTAATAATAAAACAAAAAAATATAATAAAATCACCTCAAAAGCTTATGCTAGTCTAAAAAGATTTGATTTTAATACAAACTGCGAGAAATATTTTAGAGTTGTTAATGAATTTATTTGATTATATTCTCAATATCCTTTGTCCAAGCTTTTAAGTAAATTTTTTCATTTTTTGATATAATTTTATTTTTAATTAATGCATCGTAGCAAATATTTAGATTATTAAGATAATTTTTTTTTCCTTTCGAAAGTTTTAATTTTAATAGGATTTGATTTATTTTATTATCTAATAAATACATCGGCACTTCTTGCATAAAATCATTCATTAAATTATGATCATTTCTATCCTGTCGCATTGTAGTTCCAAAAAATAAAATATTTTTATTATCATTTTGTAAAATTCTTTGGGCAATTAAGCCTCGCCAGATATCTGTACATCTCATTGTGCACGTAACCGGTAAATATAACAATGGAAATATTTCTTTAAACCAGATTGTATTTTGACTATTTAAAGTAACAAAAGATTTATTAACATTTACTTTTAAGTTGTTCTTAAATTTTATATTTATTTTTTTATTAATAAGTCTAAAAATTGCATCAACATCTGGATTCCCTTCGCAAACACCTTGTTGTAAAACAAAGTCTTTTTTTTTTTTATTTCCTAATTTGATTTTATTATTATGTATTTTATCTAAAGGAATTCCTCTTGGCCAGCAGATTAATTTTTTTTTACAATATACATTATAAATATTTATCCATTGATTTTTCATTTTTGAAGTATTTGCGTTATGAATTTTCTTTTTGTCATTAAAAAAATTTTTATAAGGATAGTTATCATCGTCAGTTTCAATAATAATTTCAGTTTTATTTTTCATAGAGATCAAATATCCAATATTCTTCCTAGCATAATTATTTAAAGAGCATTTGTTTGCAAATTTAAAATTTAATGCTTTTTGATCTTTTGTTGAATAATAGCTTCCATAATTTAGCTTAAAATTTTTTGGTGTTTTTTTATCTCCAATGACAACAAATGACCATTTTTTTTTTGCACAATTCTTATCGAAAGATTTAATGTTTTTGTTAGGGTGATTTATTGTTGTTATTACTAAAGATGTCTTCATTTCTAAAAATGTTTTATATACAAAAATACAAATAATGCTACATACATTACAATGAAGAATTTAATTAGAAAACTAATCACTAAATTTACATTACAAACACCGAGTATTTTAGAAAATGTTAAGAGTAATTTTGATTTAGATGATATTTCTCATGAAACTAAAATATCTCTCAACAATAATATAGATCCTAAAATTTTAAAAAAATTGAATATTAGCCAAAGAACATTTGGAAATTTAAATAATGATAAAATTTTTTATGTAATCAAACGAACGCCTGGGACCGGCATGTTTTCAAATATAACATTCGTCTTAAATCATCTTAAAATATGTAAAAAATATGATTTCATACCCATCATTGATATGAAAAACTTTAGTACGATTTATAATGAAAGTATAAAATTTAAAAATAATTTTAATGCGTGGAATTATTATTTTGATAATTTAAATAAATATTCGTTAGAGGAAGTTTACAAAAGTAAAAATGTTTTATTAACAGATAATAAATTTTTTCATTTTTTCTCTTATAGTATTGATAAAGATAATGAATTAATGGATCTATTTAATACTAAAATTAAAATAAATAAATATATGAATGCATGTTATTTAAAAGTACTGAAAAATTTTAAAAATAAAAAAATACTAGGAATTCACTTTAGAGGAACAAGTTATAAAAGGTCGCCAGGACATCCTTTGCCAGCAACAAAAAAGCAAATGTATGAACTAACTAAGAAAATATTAAATGAGAATCGTGTAGATAATATTTTTCTTGTAACAGAAGAGAAAGATTATTTAGATTTTTTTAAAAAAAAATATGGAGAAAAATTAATTTATTTAAAATCTTCTTATAGATCTAACAATAATGATGCTTTCAAGATATATCCAAGAAATTTACATAGATATAAGCTTGGTAGAGAAGCTGTTATAGAGGCAATGCTTTTATCAAGTTGTAAATACTTTGTTTATCTTTGTTCAAACATAAGTTCTGCAGCAATAGGTTTTAATATTGAAAAAAATCAACAAAGAGCTGAAATTGATAATGGTTATAATTCAAGAAATATCCTGTTTTCTCAATTTTACTGGTATATTAAAAAAATATTGCCTGAAAGTTTGGGTGGATTTAAAAATACAGATTATTCTTAACATATGATTAAATTTAGTATTAAAAAAATATTAAATTATTTTGGTTGGTCACTAATTAAAATCAATAGAAAAAAACCATTGTCTTTTACCCATGGCAAGCCAGATATAAATCATATTAAAAAAATTATTAATAGTTCTGGAATTCTCCACTTGGGAGCTCATAGAGGAACTGAGGCTGAGGTATACAATTGGTTTAATAAAAAAGTATTTTGGATAGAAGGATATCCTGAAATATACAAACATTTAAAAGAAAATTTAAATAATTATTATAAGCAAGATTCAATTTTAGCACTTCTGGGAGATAAAAATGAAAAAGTAAATTTTTATGTTTCGAACAAAGACTCTTCTTGTTCTTCAATTTTTGATTTTTCAGATGAAGTTAAAAATAAAGAGTTATGGCCTGAGCTAGATGTCAAAATGTTAAAAACAATACCACTTGAAATGAAAAAATTAGATAGTGTGCTTTTAGAAAATCATATTAATCCAAAAGACTATAATCATTGGATAATTGACCTGCAAGGAGCTGAGTTGCAAGCTTTAATGGGTGCTAAAAATTCTGTTAAAGACTGCAAAAGTATTTATATAGAAATCAGTAAAAAACAATATTATGAAGATGGCTCTACAAAGTGGAATGATTTAAAAAATTATTTAGATTCTCTTGGTTTTAATTTAGTTAATGCACCAACTGAAGATCATTGCGAAGTATTATTTGAAAAATCTGAGTAAATATATATATATACAAAATAAACTATGAGTGAAAACAAAATTGTACTAGAAAAACAAAACCTGTTTCCTTTTTTAATTATATTAATTATGGTTTTATCAAGACTAATCCCTCACCCACCAAATTTTACTCCAATAATATCAATGGCAATGATGAGTGGGTATTTTTTTAAGAATTTTAATTTATCTGTATTAATATTAGCTTTTACAATACTTTTGAGCGATTTATTTCTAGGATTTCATAACAATATGATTTTTGTTTATATGCCACTTTTTATTATTGTGTCATTTTGTTTTAAAATAAGCACAAAAATTAATTATAAAAATTTATTTTTTTTAGGAGTTGGAAGTTCTTTAATATTTTTTTTAATATCCAATTTTGGTGTATGGCTTTTAGGAAATATGTATGAGAATAATATTAATGGCTTAATAAACTGCTACATTTTGGCGATACCTTTTTTTAAAAATACTCTGTTATCAACATTTATTTTTTCTTATGGTGCTTATGGGGCTAATTTTTTATATAGCAAAAAATTTTCATATTAAATTTAGCTCTTGGTCTTAGGATCAATAGGGAGATTGATGAAGAAAAAATGTCATATTTACTGCTTGCTTTTGATTTTCTTTTTTAATTGTAGTTATTTAAACGCAGAAATACCTGTAATAGTAATAGCACCAAGTAAAAAGACTCAATCTATTTCGACTGTAGGAACATCTGTAACTGTACTTGATGAAAATTTTTTTAAAAATTCAAATGAATTCTTTTTAGGTGATATTTTATCTCAAAACACAACTAGTACAAACTTTTTTCAAAGCGGTGGTCATGGAACAGCATCTGCAATTCAACTTAGAGGTTTGCCAAAAAGGTATTCTACTGTTTATATAGATGGTGTTAAAATGTCTGATCCATCAAGTGTATCTAATGATTTTGATTTTAATAATATTTTGACTAGCCAATTATCTAGAGTTGAAATTTTGAAAGGTAATCAAAGTTCAGTCTATGGAAGTGGTGCTATAGGTGGAACAATACATATTACTACAAAAAAGGGAGAGCCAGGCTTTAATAGAAATGTAAATTATACTACAGGTTCCAATGGTACTCATAATTTATCTACTTCTCTTTCAGGAGGAGATGAAAAGAAGACTTATTACGTTGGTCTACAAAGGTTTCAAACTGATGGAATTTCCCAAATGACCCATAATGATGAAAAAGACAGATATAGAAATAATGGTTTAATAGCTAGTTTTAATAATAAATTCTCCGATACATTGGAAGTACAGAGTAATGCTAGAGTTGCTGAAACATATCTTCAATATGATGCGGATTGTGTATCTACTGCATTTGGTTGTTCAACTACTCGAGATCATAGCGAAGAAGTAGACGGTGTAGAGGCATCAACAAATATTAGTTTGATATATGAACCAACAGAAAAACTTACAAATAAATTTACAGTTGCAAACACATACATAAAAAGAATTTATGCTGCTGCGACTGGTAGTAAAAATACTGTGCAGGACAATTATTATGGTGATAGATATGCATTCCTTTATCAAGGCAGTTATAATTTTAATTTAGATAATACCATTGTATTTGGAATAGAAAGAGAAGATGATAAAATTGGTTATAATAAAGATATGACTGGCATAGAATACAAGGATGCTTATGTCGTATCAAGATATTTTGATTTTCAAAAAAGATTCACCAAAAATATATATGGAACTTTTGGATCAAGATTTGATAATCATTCATTAGCTGGCAATGAAGACTCTCATAGAACTACATTAGCTTACCTTTTTGATGATAAGTCTACAAAATTAAAGGGATCTTATGGAACAGGTTTTAGATATCCTTCATTGTATGAATTTTATTTCTATACTTCGGCAGGTTATGATGGTAACGAAAAGGCAGAAAATAGTAAAAGTTTTGATATCGGTCTAGAAAAATCTTTTTCAAATATAGATTTAGATATGGACATTTCTTATTTCAATATAAAGTATCATGACGTTCTTGAAGGGTGGCAGGCATCAGGATGGGATGCAGGCAATCATCCTGGCACTGTAAAAACTCAAGGTTTAGAACTAATGACAAAATGGAAATTTAATAAAATATTAAATTTTGGCTTAAATTATACATATACATCAACTTATGATGGAGCAGAGCAAGATGATCCAAATAAAAGTAGCAGCTACAGTAATGCTCAATTAGTGAGAGTTCCAAGAAATTTAATTAATCTATCAACAGGATTTAAAATTCCTGGCTATAAAAATATGGATTTAACTTTAAATACTAAGTGGTCTGATACAGCTAGAGATTATGGAAATGGTAATAGAACTTTTAATGATGAAACAATAGATGATTATTTGGTAAATGACTTGCTAGTTAAATATAATTTATGGAATACACATAATCTCTTCTTTAATGTAGTTAATATTTTTGATGCAAAATATGAGACAGCAAAAGATTATTCTCAGATGGGTCGAAGTTTTAATATTGGAATTAAAAAAAAATACTAATTTTTAGACTAATTTTTCCTAAATATTTGATCAACTAAAATTTTTAATCTTTCTCTATATTTGTATTTATCATGAAATAAAAAATATCTTCTTTGTTTATCTATATTTGAAATATTTATATTTTTTTTATTATAAAAATTTAAAATAAGATTTTTTAAATGATTAATATCCTTGCAAATTTTAAGTACTGGTATTTTTTCAATTCCCTGATTATGAACCAAATATTTTACTTCGTCCTCATAGGTGTACCTTTGATGAATTTTTTTGTTGTTATAACCTAAAACAATCATTTTTTTTCTAAATATTGCAGTTTCTAACATCATTGTTGTGGGGCCCCCTATAATTAATTCCGCATTACTAATTAAAGAAGGATAATAGTCAAGTTTTGGTTGAAAAGATGCAGCAAAGTTTCTTTTTTTATAATTTTTTTTTATTTGTGGATCAATTATTAAATTATTAAAATTTTTTTCTTCCAATATACTTCGGTGCTTTTTTTGCCAAGGGTGCGGCCTGTAAATTATTTTAAATTTTTTAAAAATTTCATTATTTGAAATTAAATTATCAATTATTTTTAATTCTAAAATATTATTAGGGTTGTAAAAGCTTTCTAAAAATAAAAAATATTTAAATTTAAAATTTGATTTAATCTTCTTGTCTCTAACACTAAAATAATTATCAAATCTTGAGGTACCCATTGGGAAAACATTTTTCGAAATAAAATTTTGATATTTTATTGCGTGCTCCTTTGTTTGTTTGCCCCAAACTCCAAGGTAGTCAGTATTAATACCGAAACTACCTCTGCTCGATACATTGTCCCAATTATCTATTAGTCCCAAAGTAGGAATTTTATTTTTTGCTAATCTCATAGCATCATAGTACTCTAAGCAAGGTTCTGTCATTGGAATTATTATTAAATCAGGATTTAATTTTGAAATTATATTAAATAATTTTTTATTTACTTCCATTTTATATTCAAAAGAAAAAATAAAACTTAAATATCTTGATATTAAAAAAAATAATATTCTGCTAAAAAATGAAGCCAATCTTAAAGGAAACATTGATATAATCCTAAAAAAATCTTCATTTTCCCAAACAAATCTTGGTTTTAGTACTCTCTTCTTAGTTTCAATTAAAATGCTTGATGATTTTTCTTTATTTCTAAAAAAAGTGCTTCTTACGTAAGTTTCAAATTTTTTTACATTTTTCCTATCATAAAAAATTGAGCCAATAAATTTTTTTTTTTTTAAGTATTTTAAAAGTTTTACATCATTGCCTGATGCTAAATAGTGACAATTATATTTTTTTTCGATTTTTGAAAATGCTTTTTCTCTAATGTAATTCCTTATATAAACGTCAGAATTAATTAATATCAATATTTTTTTTTTCATAAAAAAATTAATTTACCTGTCTTACTGCTATTGAAAAAAATATATATAACAAAAATTATAAAGATTTAAACTTTTTACTAATGCCAATTAGTATATGCGGAAGTATTTATTTCTTCGTTCTTTATCACTTGCTTTTTTTTAGCTTTTTCTAGTTTTTCTTTCGCTCTTTTTTGCTTTTTTACCATGTACTCATCAAAACTTTTTAAATCCTTACGTCCATTTCCATTAACTGCTGATTGTTGAGAAAACCTATCACCATCTGAAGATGAATTTTCCCAATTTGTCACACCTTCCATAGATTGATTTCCTCTATTTATCGATGGTTGTTTTTTTGCTCCATTTCCATTTTTATTTGATTTATCTGTGAATGCTTTGGAAGCTTCACCGACTTGGCCCGCTCCAGTATTGTGCCTGAATCCCCTAAATGTTACATCCAATTCATCATAAAGGTAATCTATTTGAGCAATTGTGCTTTCTTTTTGTTTATCAAAATAATTTTTCATTAATGTTTTATTTGCCCATCTTAAACATTCATAATATTCATCATCACTCATTTCAGTAAAATTACAGCATATTAAATCTGAGTTTGTATGTTTATTTTCATAAAAATCTTCAGCAGGATTATCTTTATCTAAAAGACCTCTTTTAATTGCTTCATAATAAAGTGGTGAACCTGGATACGGTGTTACAGGTCTAATTGTTCTTTTCTGAGCAAAGTCATCGTATTTTAATAAGAAGTTTACAGTCTTTTCTATGGTTTCCCTAGTATCACCTATGTTTCCAAATATAAAATTCAAACCTGGGCTGATTCCTACTTTTAAAGTATCTTCAATACCTTGAACTATCATTTCAGGTCTTAAACCTTTTTTCATATTATTTAAAACTGTCTGATCCATCGACTCTATTCCATAATTAATAAATTCACAGCCCGCATCCTTCATAAGTTGCAATAACTCCTCAGAACAATAATTTAATCTTCCATTACAGTTCCATCTGATAGGTAAATCACGTTTTATGAATTCTTTACATACTTCTTCTGTGTGAGTGACAGATGACATTAATAAATCATCCATAAATACTATATAATTTGTTCCATATTTTTTATATAGCATTTCAACTTCATCTAACAATGACTTGGGACTTCTTTTTCTATATCCGGTGTCCATACGATAACAAAAAGTACATTTGAAAGTGCATCCTCTTGCGGACATCATTGGCATGGTTAAATCTGTAGATTTAATTTTGGCATATCTCTGCATTCTATAATATTCCATTGGAAATAACTCATATGGTGTTGGGGGCAAAGAATCTAAGTCATGCACCAATGGGGCTCGAGCTGTCTTTTTTAATTTGCCATCTTCTAACCAGGCAATTCCCGGAACATTTTTTAATTCAGTTTTATTTTCTATAGCTTCCATTAATTTTGATACAGTAATTTCACCTTCTCCCATGCAAACAATATCGCATCCAGATTTTTTTAGAAAAAATTCTGGTTCCGGTGTTGGTCCATACCCTCCCATTACATAAACTGGTCTATTTTTTGATGAATTAATTGCTTTCGATAAATTTTTCATCTTTTGATATTGATAATATCCAGCAATCAAACTTAAAATCACTACATCAAATTTATTTTCATCTAAATATGTTCTTAAATAGTCATCTGGCCAATGGTTCATATCTTGGTTCCATATAGTTATATCGTGACCATCTCTTTTTAATATTGCAGATATAGCACCAATTCCCATTGGAAATATATGGTCGTAAGAACCATTATCATAAACTATCATTAAAATTTTTTGCGACATATTTTTTTTAATACGTTAGTTAAGTTGTAATCAAAGAGTGGTTACCATTGTGAAAAATCAATATCAAGCAAAAAATATAAATTTTGGTAGTCGTGTTAACCAATTTTATTAAAAATAACCTAAGAAAATTTATAAATTTTGTTTTTTTTATACCATTCAAATGTTCTGTAGAAAGCTTTGTAAAAACTAGTAAATGATTTAATATTCAGCAATTTTTTAATTCTTGAATTGTTCCCATGGGTGTCTAGCACATCTGCTTTATGTAAAGATTTATATTTTATTTTAATTTTATACTTAGATTTAAAGTCATCTATAACATCTTTAATATTTATTGGGTTATTTGAACAAATATTAAAAATATGGTGACCAGTTAATTTTTTTTTAACAAGTTTATCTACTATTTTAATTGCGTCTTCTATATAGGTAAAATCTCTATAGTGATTTCCGTAATTATTTAAATTTAAAATTTTTTTTTTTATTTGAGCTTTAAAAATTTTAAAAATTAACATATCAGGTCTCCCCCATTCTCCAAATATTGTAAAAAAACGTAGACCAATAAAATTTATTCCTGTTAATTTGCTATAAAGCTCTGCAGTATCTTCATTCAATTTTTTAGTAACTGCATATATATTTTTTTTTATTAATTTGGAGTTTTCATTTACAGGTAGTTTTTTTGCGTCACCATATACAGAACTAGAGGATGAATAGATTACCTTTTTAATATTATTTTTTTTTGCCGCAAGTACCAAGTTTAAAAATCCAAAGAAGTTTGAATCTATATATTTGCTTGGATTTATAAAAGAATATCTAACACCAGGTTGGGCAGCATAATGAATTATTATATCAATTTTTTTATTTTTTAAAAAGTTAAACAATTTATTTTTATTTGTTAAATCAATTTTTTTAAAATAAAAATTTTTGTTTAATTTTAATTTTTTTAATCTATTAATTTTTAGTTTCGTTGAATAATATTTATCAAAAACATCTATCCCATAAACATTATTTTTTTTTTTAAGCAAAGACATTGCTGAGTTGAAACCAATAAATCCTGCTACACCTGTAATAAACACATTCATAAAAAATTACTGTCGATTAATATTATTAATTATATGATAAATTTTATATTTTGGACTCCATTTTAATTTTTTCTTGATTAAACTTATATCTGCATAATTTTCTTTAATATCATGTTTTCTGAAATTTTTTTTACTATAACCAACATGTTTTTTCCAATTAAGTTTGGATTTTTTAAAAACTATTTTAATAACTTTTTTTAAGGATATAGTTTTACCAGTTGCTATTATATAATCTTTCGTCTCTGATGATTTCATAGCTTTATAAAAACCTTCCATATATTCTGGAGCCCATCCCCAGTCTCTTTTAATATTAATATTTCCTAATAAAATTTTTTTAGTTTTTCCTAGCTTTATTTTATTGGTCTCGGAAACAATTTTTTTAATTACGTATGTATTTTTTCTCAATGGAGACTCGTGATTAAATAAAATAATACTAAAAACTGGCAGTTTAAACATTTCTCTATAAGATTTAACTATTTCATAGCCTGCCAATTTCGCCAATGCATAAGGGCTTAATGGAGTTTTGTTATCTTCTTCTTTAAGTTTTTTTTTATTTTTATAACCAAATATTTCACTAGACGAACTATATAAAAATTTAATTTTTTTTTTACTTTTTCTTATAAATTCTAAAATAGTTTGAATAGGTAAAATTTGACTTTCATAAGTTTCGTATTCCATTTTAAAAAAAGATTCCTTGACATTTGATTGCCCACCACAAAAATATATTTCATTAAATGTATGATTTAAAATTCTATTTATTTTTTTTACGTTATTATTTTTTTTTAAAATATGAATTTTTACACTTTTTAAAATATTTAATTTATCAAGATTAACAAAGTTTTTACCTCTACTTACGCCATGAACTTGATATTTTTTTTTTAATAACAAATTTGCTAAATATGTCCCGTCCTGACCAGTAATTCCAAAAATCAATGCTTTTTTTTTCATTAAAACTAAATTATTTAAATTATTTTAGAAAATTGTATATTCAAAATATCTAATTTCCAATTTTATTTAAGTTTTTTAAAAATTTTAGTATAAAAATTAATAAAACTAAATATTTGTTTTGATTATTATCTATTCTAATTTCTATAGTTTCAAAAAAATGATCGATAAACTTAATTTTACTTGAGAATCCGCCTCTTCTAAATATCCCAAATAATTCATTTTTTTTTGTACCAATCCCTTTTAGTTTGTGTTTGACAATCATTCTATAAAAATAATCATAATCGGCAGAATATTTATATTTTAAATTATACTTTCCAACTATATTTGCGGATTTTTTTTTAATAAAAAAACCTGTTGAGTGACTCGAATAAAAACCCCAAGTAAAATAAATCTTCCATGGTTTATATCCATATAAAATTCCCCAGTGCTTTTTTACTGCTCCAAATATAAAATCTATATTTGGGTTTTTTTTATTGTATTTAGCTAATATTTCTAAAGCATTGTTTGTAAGAACATCATCAGAATTTACAAAACCTACATACTCTCCTTTTGCATAATTCAAACCTTTGTTGAAAGCGTCGTAAATTCCATAATCAATATCTGAAATCCAATAATCTATCTTGTCATCATATTTCTTAATTATATCCAAAGTTCCATCATCAGAATTTCCATCAATAATAATATATTCAAAATTTTTGTATTTTTGATTTAACACACTTTTTATTGTTTCTTCTAAATGTAATTTGTTATTTTTTACTACAGTAATCAAAGAAACTAGATGTTTTCCATTTTCCTTATTTTTTAGTTTTTTTCTTATTCCGCCTTCAATTTTGTTCATATTTTTTATTGTAGTTTTTTATATATCTCTAAAGTTTTTTTAGCACATTTATCCCAAGTAAAATTTTCAACATTTTCGTATCCCTTTTTTATAAGACTATTTTTTTCTTCTCTGTTACTTAAAAAATTCTCCATTGTTAATTTAATACTGTCTACATTTTTTGGATCGAAATAGTTGGCAGCATTATTTGCAATTTCTGGTAAAGATCCTGAATTGGCACAAAGCACAGGACAACCACAAGCCATGGCCTCAATTAATGGCAATCCAAATCCTTCATAAATTGAAGGTACAATTAAAAATTCACAGCTTCTATAGTAGATGTTCAATAAGTCATCATCGCCACTTATCTGTATTAAATTATTAGAGTTTATGTTTAAACTTTTGAAATAATCTTTTTCTTCCTTAATGAATTTACCTCCGCCAAAACATATGACATTAAAATTTTTCAATAGAAAATTAGACAAAGAATATGCTTTAATAAAATTGTTAAAGTTTTTATATCTCTTGCGATCCCCAACATATAAAATTGAAGGCTTGTCTAAATTTATTTTATTTCTTAAATTATATTTTTCAACTCCTAAATGGATAACTGATGTTTTTGATTTATCTATATTATAAATATCAATTAAATCTTTTTGAGTATTTTTTGAAATACAGATTACATGATCTGCAAAATTTATAGCTTCTTGTTTCGACTTTATTGAATTTTTTTTGTAATACGAAGGAAATTTTTCATGAATTAAATCATATACTGTTATAACTTTAGCTATATTTTTTTTTAATTTATATATTTTATTATAATAAGTAAGGTGTAAAACATTAAAGTTTGAATTGTCTAAAATAATTTTCGTAAAATTAGAATTTACAAAGTTTATTAATTTTCCTGTAAACCTTGGATATTCATAAAAATTAACGCCCCTTAATATATTTTTTTTTTTTAGATTTT
>Ga0066836_10001348_pt1 | contig 12812 bp, 11 predicted proteins | sample ETNtaG_18_FD_71568 | JGI IMG/M metagenome (GOLD analysis project Ga0066836, IMG submission 71568) | Marine microbial and viral communities from oxygen minimum zone, Eastern Pacific Ocean - ETNP201302SV91 | ecosystem: Environmental > Aquatic > Marine > Oceanic | place: Pacific Ocean: Eastern...
TTATTTTCTTCATTTTCCTGCTCCTCATCAGAATTCACTTTTCCTAATAAATCTTCCATATAACCTCTTTCAGAGTTTTTAGTTTCAAGTTAGTATCAAAATTTAATATTTTTTAAATTATCGAAAAGCATAATTAAACACAGCCTGTTGGTTTTGGTAATCCTGCTATTTTACATGCCTGTAGCCCAGGTCCGTTTGGAAATAATTCATATAAAAAAACAGATGCCTCTTTCTTATGAATATCATTTTTTTTAGCAATGGCTTTGGTCAACACTTTGACTGCCGGAGCGATTTGAAATTCTTTATAATAATCCCTAAGAAAATTGATAATTTCCCAGTGTTGACCATTCATGGTAATTTCTTCGTCTTCAGCAAGTTTTTCTGCAACTCCTTCACTCCAGTCTTCCAAAGTTACCAGATAACCATTTTCATCTGTTTCAATGGAGTTTCCATTATAGTCAAAACTCATTTTGTCTCCCTATTGTTTGTTTAAAAATCAGTGCTGGTATTCTGATGCCAGCGCAACAAATCCCTGTGCCCACTGCGGATTTGCCGATGCGTGCAGATGTGCGAAAGACGCAAATAGATTATGTTGCAGAAATCCATCCTGCTTACCATCAATCCCATATCCTCGGATAACATTGAATTGATAGCTCCCTCTGGAAGAGTTTCTTGCAAACTTTGATGTATCGATGGTCTTTGATCTACTGCCCAATATTGGTTTTGAGTAATGGAACTCATGAGCTCTAATAAAAATGTTTTTTTCGAACCATTTGCTTCGGCATCGACTTTTCAGAGATAAATATCCATATCCCACCGGTTTTTGTTGGAAGCCAATTTCAAAAGGTAAAACTCCTGCTAAGGGATACTTTTTCCCTTTATAATATGCTGATTCACAGAGATAAATCAAACCACCGCATTCCGCATAAACAGGAATCCCGCTTCGTATTCGCTCTTGAACTTCAAAAAGCAGTTTCCGGTTTGCACTAAGCTCTTCAAAAAAAAATTCTGGAAATCCCCCGCCGATATAAAGTCCGTCCATGTCTGGCAAGCAATTTTCTTGCAAAGCATTAACAAACACAAGTTCCACTCCTTTATTACGTAAATCTTCCAAATTTTCTGGATAATAAAAACAAAAAGCTGAATCATTGAACACTCCGATTTTAACGGATTTTTTTTGAGAAAGAGCGGATACTTTTTTTGGAGGAATTTCTAGGGGAGTAGTTTCTCTAAAAATAGATTTTATTGCTTCCATATCACAAAATTTCGCAATTAATTCTCCAACATTTCGAATGATTACCTGAGCGTTTAATGTTTCATCTACAGTTGTCAAACCTAAATGTCTTTCTGGAATTTTAACTGCATCATCTTGAGGTATAGCTCCAATGACAGGAACACCGCAAAACTTTTCAATTGAGGCCTTCTGTTTTTCCTCCTGTCTGGAACTCCGGACATGGTTCAAAATAACACCTGCAATAACTGGTTCTGGAATCATTTTCTGCATTCCTTTTACTACAGCGGCGGCACCCCGATTCATACCCCTACTGTCCAACACCATTAGCACGGGGGTATGAAGCATATTTGCGAGTCCGGCACTACTGTCTGAACCATCCAAACTCATGCCGTCGTGTAAGCCGTGATTGCCCTCAATCAGTGCCATTTCTGACTCATGTATATTGTTTACAAATGTATCAAAACACCCCTTATTACCCATCAGGTAAGGATCCAAATTGTGACAATCGCTTCCACTAGCCAATTTCAGCCACATAGGATCGATGTAGTCGGGACCCTTTTTGAAACTTTTAACACTTATTCCATCTTCCACTAAATTGTTCAATATGCCAAGACTTACCGTAGTCTTGCCTGCACTTTTTTGTGGCGCAGAAATCATTAATCTAGATTGATTTAACTCTCCCAAAAAATCCTTTCTGTAAAAAACAGATCATTCAATTTAGAACTAGTAAAATAATAATTTTAACTAGCATGTATATTCAAATAAAGTAATATAATAAATAAAAAAATCACTTTTTCTTTATCACAAAAGTATGTATTCCACTGTCTTCAGCATGAGACATCAACTCATTACCAGTACGTTTGGACCAGGAATCCATATCATTTACGGATCCAGGATCTGTGGATGTCATTTTTAATAGTTCCCCGCTTGACATGCCGTCAATTGTCTTCTTAGTTTTTAAAATTGGCAGAGGACAATTAAGCCCCTCACAATTTAGTTCAGCGTCAAAATTACTCATTAATTTACCCTTTAAATTTAAAAAAAATAACTAAGAGAAAGTATATTTAATTAAATAGTAAAGTCAAGTCAAATTAATAGATGCAAACAATTATTTATTTCTTTACTTTTGGCCGAATCATCCCCTCATTGAATAAAGCAAACTGCAGCCACTCCATACCGAATTTCAAAAGACTTTCTTGATCTGAATGGATTAATTTTTCAGTATTTTTATCGACTTCAAAGCGTTCCAGAAAAGAACTTTCAAAAACGAATTGCCTAAAAGTATCAAGATCGTAGCTGGCCATGATAAACAAATTGATTTCATGATTCTGTTGATCATTAATTTTCATTGATTTTAATTTTGCAACAATCTCCATCCATGGTTTATTACCTTTTTCCATTTCAACTGTACCTTGGTCTTCCTCCCACTTTTTTAAAGTCCATGTATTGGGTTCTCTGTGACCCATGCACATGTCTTCCTGGATCATAAAACGTGCTTCTGGAGATTGGCCTTCTGTTTGAAACTGGGCATGTCTTGGGTCGAGAGTGCCTAAACCAAGTGGGTAGCTTCGACAAACCTGCGGACGGTTTTGATAAATCGAACATCCTTTAGTAACATTCAAAAAAATACATGCTCCGTTTGAATTTTCTTGCATTAATAGTTTAACCAAGGGAATACTTGTACCCTTTAGAGTTTGAAAAGTTGTATATTTTTTGAGGAACACATCTGAGCTAATATTTAATGAGGTTTTCATTTGCAATATATCTACAGGAGTCAGTATAACGTCGATGTCGTGGCAACATTTGTTAAAGCACGAAACTCCCGAGTGGCATGCAAATGAGAAGATTGCTTCTGGAGTAATAGGCTTTAGATTGAAATTTTCTTTAATTTCTTCAGAATGAATACGAGGAGTAGGTTTTTTTGATGGTTTGCTCATTTGAAAATTTTTTTAAATCTTAATAAACAATGGATACAATCGAAAATCTTTTGCTTTCTGGAAAACAAGCATTGATGCAAAAAAAAATAGAAAAAAGTGTTGAATTGTTTTCAGCAGTTCTTGAACGTGATCCAGAAAATTCAGTAGCTTTGTTCAGTAGAGGAACAGCCTATTTTTCCAAAAAAGATTTTCAGCAAGCCCTTCATGATTTTTCAAAATGTATAAATCTCAAGCCTGACAATGCTAAGTTATACTGTAGTCGAGGTAACGCTTGGCTAGGACTTAAACAAAATGAATCTGCTTTGCTAGACCTTAATAAGGCTATCGAATTGGATCCCTATTACCCTACTGCATATTTTAGCAGAAGCGAAGTCTTTGATCGTATGGAAGAAAAAGATCAGTCAGAAGCTGATAAAGAAACAGCAGAGCGACTCCAGAAACATATTTCACGGTCTTACCTTGAAACTCAAGGAATTGAGTTACCGTTCAATTTTTAATCTAGCTAAATTTGTAAAAATTTTCCATGTTGGTTTCCTTTGTAATTGCTATTTTCCAAAGATACAAATCATTCAAAACATAATTTTACAAAGACTTATAAAATTTAGACAAAATCTTTGAAACTTCAGGACGAGAAAACTCAGGAGGAAGTACATCGCCATTTGCTAGCATTTCTCGGACTCTTGTACCAGAAAGCAGGAGATAATCTTCCTTGCTATGGGGACAATCCCTCATCATCATTACCTTTTCGCATTTGTTACACCAAACAGTGTGATCACCTCGGAAAATTTTAATTTGCAATACCCCACCTGGTATCCTATCAAAAATTGTTTGTGAGTCAAATGCGCCATAATAATTACCAACACCAGCATGATCGCGTCCTACTATCAGGTGTGAACAACCCGAATTTTGCCTAAAAATAGCATGTAAAACAGCTTCTCTGGGTCCTGCATACAGCATATCAAAACCGTATCCGGCAATCATCACCGTGTTTTTGGGAAAATAAATTTCAACCATTTTCTTAATCGAGGCATTCCGTACTTCAGCTGGGATATCACCTTTTTTCAGTTTGCCGAGCAGCATATGTATTAAAATACCATCTGAATTCAATTTTTTTTGAGCCATTCGGCAAAGTTCTTCGTGTGCACGGTGCATTGGGTTACGAGTTTGAAAGGCAACGACCGTCTCCCAGCCTCTTTCTTTTATTTCATTTCTGATTTCTACTGCAGTTTTGAAAGTGTCTGGAAATTCGGTTGAAAAATAAGAATAGTTCAGGACATCAATTGGTCCTGAAATCAAAGTATCTCCTGAGTCAAAAAATGCGGCTACTCCAGGATGTTCAGTAGATGAAGTTCCAAAAATTTGTTCTGAAACTTTCCTAATTTGTTCCTCACTCATCTTTTCAATCTTTCTAACAGATTGAATAGCTATAACAGGATTCCCTTCAATATTGGGGTCACAAAGTTTAATTTTTCTGGCGGATTTGATTCCCTCTGTTAAATATTCTCCACTTAGCTGATTGATAACTGGGATAGGCCATAACAATCCTGAAGGCATTTGCATTCTTTCAGCCACACTTAAAACCTCAGTTAGATTCATGTAGCCTGTAAGTGGATTAAAATAACCACAAGCAAGCATCACTGCATTTGCGGCTGCCGCAGAGGAGATAACAATTGATGGGGAATTTTTTGTTTCACCTAGCAGTATTTTTCTGTGAGATTCTTCCTTTACATAAAGGGGGTTCAAAACTTCTGAACTATATGGTTTTATCACATTCTTTCTTGGAAAAAATTAGTAAGATATTTATTAGAATGGACTGTATTAAAAATTTAAAACGAATTCTATTTACACACCAAACAAATAGGACAAAATATTTAGGTATTTTTAATTAAAAGGCCGGAAGATTTTCTTAGGAAATGTTTCCTTATTTCCGGTTCAACTTTTATTATGGATATCAGGTTTTAGAAGCAAAAAAATTAGTTTCCTCTGCAAACTTAAGAATTAGCTTAACAAGCTAAAGAAGAAGGTAGAATCACAATTTTTAGATAAAAAAAGTTAAATATTTCTAAAAATATTTTTGTTACGCCCAGAATAGCGAGAGTAAATCATTGCTGCGGGACGGAATAATATATGACCAAATTTAGTTTGGGGTGCGTAAGCTATCAAATAAAATACCATTACTAGATGTATATAATATGTAAAAAAGGCAAGGTTAGTATAATCACCTACACGAAACACTTGGCACATGATTCCAGTTACAACCGTAAAAAACATATTCCCAATGAACATCCAATCAAACAATGACAGAATGGTTGTAGAAGAATTTTTTACACGGTCACGGACAATAAAGTAAATCCCCAAGAAGGCTGCTACTGCACTTACGTTACCTAAAATTTTGACTGGATGGAAAAATGGAAGAGGGGTATCCTGGACATCAAAGCCAAACTCTTTCAAGTAATGTAAAATCATCACTGCATTGGTTGTCAAAAATAGTCCGATGAATCCGTACATCATAAGCATGTGCCAAATATTTCTGCTTTTATTAGATCCACACTTTTTGAATTCAATATGAGAAAGTACATCGTGAATTGTACCTTTTATGGCTACAATCAGTGTTTCACCTTTATCAGTTGGGGGATACTGTTCTTTTAGTCCTTCAATAAAATTACTTATTGTTTTGTATGAATTAAATAAGGCAAAAATTACAGCCGGCACAAAAATAATATCTATAAATGTTACGGATAACATATTTGCGTAAACAATAGGTTTTGAAGTTAAAAATGCAAAGTTACTTCCAATGTTTTGCACTGCAATCGCAATTGCAATCAAAGTCATTGGTATCAAAAACAGCAAAATATTTCCACGGATACTTTTCGCAGCTTTGGAAATTGCTGCAGGATAAGAGTAGTGTTCAATGGTTTGATTCCTAAGAGAAGACATAACCTCTCCAGGTTTAGCTCCTCGTGGGCATTGATCGGTGCAGTCGTTACAGTTGTGACACAACCACAAGTCCATATCTCTTACTAACTTATCTTTCATACCCCACTGTGCCCATAACATTTCTTTTCTAGGAAATGGCAACTCATCTGGGGTCAATGGACATGCTACAGTACAAGTGGAACACTGGTAACATTTTTTTAAGTCGGCAGCCCCGTGCAGCATTAGTCCTTTTACAAAGTTCAAATCCGCATTAATGGCTACTCGCGCTGTCATCTATTTCTCCAAAAGTTTTAGTTTTGTGTGATTTTTAAAAATTATTAGGAAATTATGATCAAAATTTTTGATCACATACCTTTAAAAGGATTCGGACCAAAATCTTGCAATTCTTCTACAAAATCATTTATTAATTTTGGCAAGTTTTCATAGTCATTCATACTTATTGCGAATTGCTTGACACGTTCAGGCTCTAAATTCAAACGACTAATAGTTTCTTGTACTTTACCCAACCGCATATTTGCTAGCTCACTGCCCTTTACAAAATGACACTGATAATCATCACCATATGAGCATCCCATCAACATAATACCGTCATAACCAGATGACAATGCATCATTAATGTAGACCAAATTCAAACCTCCTAAACAGCGCATTGGTAAAATTCTTACACTTGTATTAATGTTTAGACGATTAATTCCAGCCATATCAAAAACAGGCAGAGCATCATTTTCACATGCAAAAATTAGTATTCTAGGTTTTTCCTCAAACTCATCTGGCATTTCAAAGCTTGTCATCATTTCTTTAAAAATGTTTGGACTGGAATCTTTGAAAGTAATAATCTGTACAGGACAAGATCCCATGCAAATTCCACAGCTTCTGCACCTAGCTGGATTGGGTAATGGCATTCCCTTTGCGTCTTCTTCTAGCACTCCAAACGGACACTCTTCAGTACAGCGTTTACAAGAGGTACAGCGGCTGAGATTGAATTCCGGAAAAGTCAGATCACCCGCACGAGGATGTACAGTTTTTCCTTTATCTGTCAGTTCCATTGATTGAATGGCCTTCAGCGCAGCTCCTGTAGCATCGAGTTTTGCGTCATTTATATCCATTGGCTGGCGTACAGAGCCCACGGCATAAATACCAGTTCTCCTTGTTTCATAAGGGAAACAGATGAAGTGCGAGTCAGGATATCCATATTTTAGTTCTGGTAAATCTGGCCCTTGACGATATTCAAGATTCAATGCGGATTCGCCATTTAGTGTAGCAGGTACTTGACCGACCGCTAAAACAACTAAATCCATTGTCATCGTTACAGGCTCGCCAAATATTGTATTATCAACCTCAACAACAATACTTTTATCTTCATTTTCTTTCACCCCCACAACATCACCCTGTGTCAGGAAAACACCGGAGTCATCTTGGATACTACAATAAAATTCCTCATAAAGACCTGGCGTACGCATGTCTCTATAAATAATATGTGCCTTGGCATCTGGATTTTGCTCTCTGATATAAGCTGCATGTTTTAAGGAATCCATACAGCAAGTCCCTGAACAGTATGGCAAATGTTCCGAATCTCTTGAACCTGAACACTGTATAAATCCAATGTTTAAAGCTGGTCTTCCGTCTTTGCAATTAATATTACCTGATTTAGCCATTTGCTCAAATTCAGCACTACTGATCACATTATCGTGTTTAATTCCCAAATTCGTTAGCTTCTCAGCATCATATGGGTTTGAGCCAGTAGCCATAATTACTGAACCGATCAATAGTTCTTTCGTTTTCCCATCTTGGTTCAACTTAACTTTAAATTCACCAGGTTGTCCAGAAATGGATACTACAAATGAAGAAGTATGAACAGTAACCAGCTCATTTTTGGCTACTTCAGAAATTGTTTTTGAAACAGAATTGATTTCAGGTTCTCTAAATGGAGCTTGGCTTGGAATAAGCTTGTATTCATTTAGACAAAAACCTCCCAAATGATCTTCTTTTTCAACCAAGTCTACAGAATACCCAGCGTTTGCCGCTTCTATTGCAGATGTCATTCCGCTCACTCCTCCACCAATCACCAAAATATTTTTTGATGTTTCTTGTTCATAGGGCTCTGGAATTCCCTGTTTTTTAATCTTAGCAGTGTACATTTGAATGTATTCTTCACCTGCTAATTGTGTATCTTCATCCACCTTGCCAGATTCGTCCCTTGTTTTTTGTGTCCAAGCTACATATTCCCTAATTGGTGCTCGGACTATCATATTTTCTTCTCCTAGATCAAATGTTGCTTCATGGTATCTTTGAGAACATGCTGCTATTACAAACCGGTTCACTCCTTCATTTTTTATGTCTTCTTTTAAAAGCCGAACACCTTCATCACTACAGAGAAATGGATGCGATTTACTGACGGGCACTTTACATTCTTTTGTGGCAACTTTAGTTAGTTCTTCTACATCTAGTGCTTGATCGATGTCACATCCAGAACAAATATATACGCCTACTTTGTTTTCCATTTCTTAATTCCTCATTACAGTTTGGATTGCTTTTAAAGCAACTCCAGTAGAATCCTGAATGGAGCTATTAACATCAACGGGTCGTTTAGCCACTCCGGCTGAAAATATACCTATTTTTTGTAACTCTGCTGGTACAAAACCATATTCATCCAGTTCTATTCCAGCAACACTTTCTTGTCCTCTAAGGCTTGACTCCATTCCAGTTGCAAGAACTACCATGTCAACTTCGAGATAGACTTTGTTCATATTGTGAATATCTTCAGCTTCAACCAAAACATTCCCATTCTCTCCTGCAACTATATTTGCAACTTTACCCTTAATCATCTTCACGTTCTTTTCTCCCTGCACTTTAGCCACAAAATCCTCATACTTACCCGGAGTGCGAATATCAATATAAAAGATGTAAATTTTTGCTTCAGGATTTTGTTCCAAAACATATTTGGTATGTTTCAATGAACCAAGACAGCAAATTGAAGAACAGTAGGGTAAATGATTTTCATCTCTAGATCCTGCACATTGGACAAAAACGATTTTTTCCACAGGCTTTTGATCAGAAGGACGTAATATCTTACCTTTAGTAGGTCCGCTGACAGAGGAAATTCGTTCCATCATAATATTATTTATTACATTTGGAACTCTCGAAAAACCCATGTTTGTCAGCTTTTTAGCATCATAAGGTTTCCATCCAGTGGCTACAACTACCGAAGCCACTTCGATTTGAATTTCTTGAACCTGCATATCGAGATCTATCGCGCCGTATTTGCAGACATCGACGCATTTAGAACATCCTGACTCACACGTAGGACGATCAATTACGTATCTTGGAGGATATGCCATATTGTTAGGGAGGAAAATGGATTTTGTTTTGTCCATTCCAGCATTGAAATCATTAATGCGATCAGAAGGGCATACATCGGTGCAGTGGTCACATGCCACACATTTTTCATTCACAAACGTCGGGTTCTTTCTGACTTTGACTATGAATTTCCCTGCTTCTCCAGCAACTGAAAGGACTTCTGAGTTAGTGTAAACTTGGACATTCGGATTTGCACGAAGGCGCTTGTAATTAATTTCTAATCCACATGTCGGTGGACATAATTTAGGAAAATACTGATGAAATCCTGAAACACGACCTCCCAGAGTTGAAGTCTTTTCAACTAGAATTACTTTATTACCTACTTCTGAGGCTTCAATAGCTGTTGTGATTCCACTAATGCCACCACCTATTACCAAAATTTTCCCTTGATCATTCATATACTTTTTCCGGGGGCAATTTTTATGTTAAAAATTGAATAATATTTTTCATCCACAAATTACAGGTTAAAATTAGGGGTAGGATATTTTATTGAAAAAAATTCCTAAAATCTTTTCAGATGGAATGAAAATGGGGATCTCCCATCTGGAAAGATTTTGCTTAAGGAATAAGCTGGTGATATTCCCTCTTGAAAATATCCCATTCTCCAGATTCCTTGTCATAAGTTGAATTTACAAAACATTTCCAGTTTTCATCGTCGATAGCTAGGTGGTCTCCTCTATAGTAATAACCTGGATAACGAGTTTCTTCACGGAAGTGAATGTGGCGTGCGTGTGCTTCTCCAGCAAGAATACGGTGAAAATTTTCCCAAGCGCGAAGTAATTCATGAAGATTTTCTGCACACATGTGGTAGGAGTCTTCCTTGAGGAGACTCAAATAGTAGAAACCTTCTTCGAGCATGTACTTACTAGTCATGTACCATGTTCCAACACCACCTACGTATTCATCCATTATTTTTTGGAGTCTTTGTTGAAGCATACCAGGACGTATATAATGAGGATTAATATTTGGGTCAGTTGTATATCCACTGTATTTGCCCCAGGTCTCCATGGGCATGAAAATTTCTTTTGCCAAATCTTCAGGATCTTCTACAAATTCTACTGTATCATCCTTATGATCCATGCAGAATGCCGCCATATTCTTTCCTGCAATTCTACCTTCAGTGTGTGATCCTGATGAGAATTTATGTCCTGAAGCACCTACTCCATCACCGGCAGTAAACAAACCTGTAGTTGTGGTCATACGATTATATCCCCAGTGCCACTCTTCCGGTCCAAAATCCCCAGGCCCACTTGTCCATAATCCTGCACAACCAGCATGAGAGCCAAGTAGATAAGGTTCTGAAGGCATCAACTCTGAAGGAACTTTTTCTGGTTCCATGTTGTTAGCTGCCCAAACACCAGCCTGAGTAATGGTCATGTCAAGAAAATCTTCCCACGCCTCTGCTTCTAAATGTTTTATTTCCTTCTTAGACATTGTCTCAGCGGCGGCCTGCAAAGCTTTGTCAGTGTGAATCTTAATTGGACCTTTCCCGGCCTTCATATCAATCATCATCATATGATTGCGCATGCAAGTACCCATCGAATCAACGTATTTCCCATATAATTTTTTGCTTTCTTCTTTGTTTGTCTCCTGATAATCTTCTCCGAGTGCATTGGTAGCTTTTGCCTTAAACAGAAGGAACCAAGCACCTACAGGACCATATCCATCCTTAAAACGCGCGGGAACGAATCTGTTTTCCATCATTGTCATTTCAGCACCCATTTCAGCAGCCATTGCATATGTTGATCCACTATTCCAAACAGGAAACCATGCTCTACCCTGTCCCTCTCCTGTAGCACGGGTTTTGAAAACGTTCACGCAACCACCAGCAGCAAGGAGTGCAGTTCGACACTTAAAAACGTGAAGTTTCTTTTCCCTGACACTAAAACCGACTGCTCCTGCTATTCTATTTGGATCATTTTTATCGGCGAGAAGCTTAACAATGAATACACGTTCAAAGTGATTTTGATCTACTCCGGTTTTTTCCCTGTTGTTAGCTAGAGCTAATTTCCCAGCTTCTGCTACTACAACCTTGTATGATTCTCCATTTATCATAACCTGCCATCTTCCAGAACGAACCGGTTTCCCGCCATCTCTCAACGAAGGCATCTCATTTCTTTGGGAAGTAACCCCATCAATTCGGTTATCCTCTTCATCTTTTTTCCATATAGGGAGCCCCCAGTCCTCAAACAAATGGACTGAGTCATCAACTAGGCGCCCAACGTCATAAACTAGATCTTCTCTGATAATTCCCATTAAATCATTACGAACATAGCGAACGTAATCCTCTGCTGTATTTTCTTGTCCTATGTAAGTGTTAATAGCAGAAAGTCCCATTGCGACTGCACCGCTTCGGTCAGTTGCAGCTTTGTCAACCATTGTGATTCTCAGTCCTTGTGGAGTCGCCCAGCGATCACATTCAAAGGCACAACCGCATGCGGCCATTCCTCCACCAATGATCAGGATATCAGTTTCATGTACTTCTATTTCGGGTTTTTCCGAGTGTTCAAAATTGTTTACTTTGGGTTCAAGCATTTTTTCTCTTTTGAAAGTTTAGATTTTTTATGAATAAATTAAGCAGGAACGGAAAGTTGAGTCCCTTTTGCTTGGTGAGTGAACAATCCCTGATCTTTGATCCTTGATAAGTCTGCCTCTGCGGCCCCTTCACCAGCAAAAATATCAACCTCACCAGGATTTACTGTTCTGGTGGGAAATTTAAAACGTTTAATAGTTCCGTTTCTAAATTTTACTGTCCACATAATGCTATCTGATCCAGGTAGTGGTATTACAGAACCCCCTAGAGGAGCGAAATCGGCATAACATCGAATCTCAATCGCCTGTTGAGGGCATATTTTGACACAACTATAACATTCCCAACACTGAACAGGTTCTTGGTTGACGGCTTTTTTTGTGTCTTTGTTTAAAGTCATCAAATCATGAGGGCAAATATACATACACGCAGTTTTGTCCTGACCTTGACAACCGTCACATTTGTCGGTGATTACGAAGCTTGGCATAATTAATCTCTATGTGGTTTCAAAATTGATAGTTTTTAGTATGCTGATAATTTATCAAATATACTGAGTTTTTTCTTTTTTATTAATTAGTTGATCAAAATTTGTAAAATATATGGTATTAAAGTTTATTTATCTTCCCATATAATTAGTTTAAAAGAACTTTTCAAAAAAAATTAAATCATACATGATCTAGACCAGAAATAAATTAAATTTACTCAATTTTTTTAAATATCAAATATTTTGAACAAAACAAAATCAATATTTTTTTAAAAATTAATTTTGTCATATATATTTTACAATTTTTTTGCAGCTTGTCAAAATAATTTGTCA
>Ga0066836_10001350_pt1 | contig 12806 bp, 12 predicted proteins | sample ETNtaG_18_FD_71568 | JGI IMG/M metagenome (GOLD analysis project Ga0066836, IMG submission 71568) | Marine microbial and viral communities from oxygen minimum zone, Eastern Pacific Ocean - ETNP201302SV91 | ecosystem: Environmental > Aquatic > Marine > Oceanic | place: Pacific Ocean: Eastern...
TTTTCGTCAACATCACTTGTAATTAATTTTGCTGCATTAGCGTCCGTCCTGCCCACAATAATTAGGGGAACTCCCATTACGTCCGCTGCAAGTCTGGCGGATTTTAAGTTTCGTAACATCGTTTGGGTTGGTACTAAAACTTTACCTCCCATATGTCCACATTTTTTCTCAGACGCAAGTTGATCCTCAAAATGAACTCCTGCCACACCTGATTTTATAAATTTTTTTGTCAATTCAAAAACATTTAAAGGTCCTCCAAATCCGGCTTCGCCATCTGCAATAATTGGTAGTTTGTAGTCCACCAAAGCTCCTCCATTAGATTGGCCTTCGCTTTTTTCTAAATGTTGAATTTGATCTGCTCTAATCAAAGCATTATTCATTGCCTCTACTAGTTTAGGTGCACTATCATATGGATATAAACTTTGATCCGGATACATTTCTCCAGCACTATTTGCGTCTGCTGCAACTTGCCAGCCACTTAAGTAAATAGCTTTCAAACCAGCTTTTGCGTGCTGCACCGCTTGGTTTCCTGACAAAGAACCCAGTGAATTTACATAATTTTCGGTGTTTAATAATTTCCAAAGTTTTTCGGAAAGTGTTTTGGAAAGCGTATGCTTAATATCAAAAGTCCCTCTAAGCTTCTCCACGTCCGTTTCGGTGTAGTCTCTCTTTATTCCTTCAAATCTTTTTGGATCTGAGGAAAGAACGTTATTGTGTGGTTTTTGCATAACAATTAATATCTGGCCCTATAAAATTTTTTTTAGACTTTAATTCGATACAGATTCAAATTCAAGAAGAATTTCTGTTTAAACAAACAACTAAAAATTTAAAACTATTGCGGGATCTAGTCTAACGTTAAACCAGTTGAGTCTAATATCCAAATGTGCTCCTGTGGAACGACCAGTCGATCCTACTGTGCCAATAATTTCTCCCTGTTTTACTTTTTGACCATTTTTAACAAATAATTTTTGCATATGCATATAGAGAGTTGAAACGCCATGACCATGATCAAATATTAAAGTGCCACCAGTATAGTATAAATCTTGCTCTGCTAAAGTAACTACACCGTCTAGCATGGCTTTAATTTCCGTTCCTTCTTCAGCGGCAAGATCTAAACCATAATGTGGCCATTTGGGCTTCCCATTTAAAATTCTTTGGCTACCATAAACGCCTGTGATGATTGCATTCTTAAGGGGTAAAGCAAATTTATTTTTAAAAAATACTAAATCACTATTCGTAGCTCTAGCTAGTGCTATCAACTTATTGTCATTCTTAATTCTTTCATATACTTCTTCGGGTGGAGTCACTTTTTTTTCATCTAAACCGTCTATTCTCTGAATATTATATTTTCTTTTTAAAACTTTTTTTACAATTTTTTCCTTTTCTGCATTTTTTTCTATATCAATTACAACATCGTATTTTCTATCTCTGCCCAAACCAAAAACAAAGAATCCTTCCTTTGTAACCTTCACTTTTTTTTTATCGATCGTTACCTTCGATCCTGGTTCTGTTTCTCCAATTATGAATCCTCCCTGTATAAATTTTCCTTTGAAATTTGCAGCAAAACTTGTGGTTGTAAAAAATAAAAAAAATATAATAAATATTGTTTTCATTTTTTTTTATTTAACTCTTCATATCTTTGTTGTGCTTCTTTGGGTGAGAAGTAGGCTTCTTGTAGTTCAACATTCCAATAGATCAACTTTTCAAGTGGTATTTTTTTTCCCGATACTGAGCAAATAACATGCGTTCCAGTCTTAACCACCTCAATGTTATTTGGCTTGTATATTACTTTTGCTAAATTTTCATTCATATTTTTTTAATTTTGATATACAGATTGACAATATATATGAATATCGGGGTTATAGGAAGTGGTGGAAGAGAGCATGCTTTATGCTACAAACTCAAACAATCTAAAAAAATAAAGAATTTATTTTGTATTCCTGGAAACGCAGGCACAAAAAATATCGCAACAAATTTAGATATTGATATTTTAAACTTTGAGATTTTGTTAGATATAATCAAGAAGAACAAAATTGATCTTGTGATTGTGGGGCCAGAACAACCATTGGTTTCAGGAATAGTGGATTTCTTAAAAGATAATAATATTAGAGTTTTTGGTCCTAACAAATTTGCTTCTCAGCTTGAAGGTTCAAAAGCCTTCATGAAAAAAATTTGTGAAAAAAAAAAAATCCCGACTGCAAAGTTCGGAATTTTTATTACAAAAGCAGAAGCAGAATATTTTATTGACGCTTCTAACACGCCAATAGTAGTAAAAGCTGATGGATTGGCCGCTGGAAAAGGTGTTGTGATTTGCAAATCTAAAGATGAGGCAAAAAAAGAAGTGAGAGCAATATTGGAAGGAAAATTTAAGAGCTCCAGAACAGTTGTAATAGAAGAATTTTTACAAGGTGAAGAATTGAGTTATTTTGTATTGACCGATGGAGAAAATTTTAAATTTTTTGGTTCTGCCCAAGATCATAAGAGGGTTGGTGAAGGAGATGTGGGTCCTAATACAGGTGGTATGGGAGCATATTCTCCATCACCTTTGTTAACAGAAGAAATCGAAAACAAAATTAAGAATAAAATTATCAAACCCACTCTGGTAGCAATGAAAGAGATGGGGCACCCATATGAAGGTATTTTGTATGCGGGACTCATGATAATTAAAAATGAACCATTTCTGATTGAATACAACATTCGTATGGGAGATCCTGAGTGCCAAGCACTGATGATACGTTTGGAAAGCGATTTGCTAGAAATAATTTTAAGTGTTTTAGAAAAAAAAATAAACAATATGAAGATTAATTGGAGCAAAAAGAAAAGTATGACCATAGTATTATGTTCAAAGGGTTATCCTCTAAAACATTCTAACAACAAACTCATACCCAATTTAGATAAAATAAATGAAAACGAAAATTGCATGCTTTTTCATGCTGGCACATATTCAAAAGATGGAAAAAATTTTTCAAAGGGGGGTAGAGTTTTAAACGCGACCTCTAAAGGAGATACATTAATTTTGGCCAGAAATAACTCTATTAAAATAATTCAAGATATAGACTGGAAAGATGGTTTTTACAGAAGTGACATAGGCTGGAGAGCTATAAACAAAAAATAAAGATGAGAATAATAGCTGGTAGATACAAAAAAATTAACCTAAATCAAACAATAGACAAATCTATTAGACCTTTAAAAGACTCGGCAAAAGAAGGTATTTTTAATGTTCTAACTCATTCTAAAAAACTGATGTTTGACTTTAAAAATTCAAAAATTTTAGACCTATTTTCTGGCACGGGATCATTTGGCCTTGAGTGCATTTCAAGAGGATCTACAAATGTTACTTTTGTAGAAAAAAATCCTGTAGCACTAAAAAATCTTAACGCAAATATTAAAAAGCTAAAAGTTGAAAAAATATCTAATATTTTTCAAGATGATGTATTTCATTTATTAAGAAATAGGAATTTCTTAAAAAAAAACACAAATCTAATTTATTTGGATCCACCATTTAAAGAAGATAAAATATTGGAAATTTTTGAATTTCTGATTCAGCAAAATAATTTTGCTTCAAAAACTTTAGTAATTATTCATAGAAATAAAGCCGACAACACATCCTTTAATTCCTATAAATGCATTGAAACAAAAACATATGGTAATTCGAAAATTTTGTTTGGAAATATTTTATCTTTGTAAAATCTTTTGCGTTTCTACTTTGACTTCTTCAACTGCTGGTTGGTTAAAAACATCAACTTTTAATAATCTTCCCAAAACAATTGTTTCCAATACTAAAAAGGAAATTAAAAAAGCAAAATCTTTCTCATTTTTTTTAATACTTATATCCCTGAAAGGCTTATTTTTTTTTTTAAATATAATTTTCGCAGCTTTGTTTTGAATATTTATAATCTCTTTTACAGACTTGAAGGATAAAAATTTTTGATTTTGTGAAAGATATTTATTTAAAATCTTAATCTTTGACGTCTCTTTGGAATTTAAAAAAGTAAAAAAACTTTTGTCAAAACCATCTAGATAGAATTGCAACATACTATGATTGTCTCTAGGCATTGGTGATAACATCGTTAAAAAACCCTTTTTGTTTTTTCCCAAACTTTCACAAATTAATTGTTGGTACCAAAAACATAAATCATTAAGATCTTTGTCATAGTTTAATAAAATATTATTTTTATAGCCAGTTTGATAAAGAGAAAATAAAAATGCTGTATTTTTGATAATTTGATTTTCCATTTTTTTTGAGTTAAAAATTTTCAAACTTTTTATTATTTTATTAATTTTTACACCCATCAATGAAGCTGGAAAAAAACCCACTTCAGAAAATATGGAAAATCTTCCACCAACATTACGTGGATGTTTTAAAATCTGGATATTGTTTTTTTTAGCAATACTATTTAAGTTGTTCAAATTATTTTCAGTGATAATTAAAGTATTATTTTTATTTATAAATTTTGGAGAAATTGCATTAAAATTTACTAGAGTTTCTAGAGTACTCCCTGATTTAGAAATTATTAAAAAGCAGGTATTTTTTAGATTTTTCAAATCAGATAATTTTTTATATAAATTAATATCCAAATCATCAAAAAAGAAAATGTTTTTTTTGATATTATTTTTAAAAAATGAATAAATACACTTAATGCCTAGAGATGATCCACCCATTCCAATTATAACCACATTTTTATATCTGAAAAATTTTTTCAGATTAAGATTTTGTTTAAAAGGATTAGATTTTGTATAATATTTTAACAGAGGTGCTATTCTGTTAAAGTTTTTCTTAACAAAATTAAATTCGATTTTAGTTTTTTTTATATTTAATTTAAATTTTCTTAAAAAATTTGAATTTATAAATGTTGAATTGCTAAGTAGCATTAATTTTTCCTAATTCTTTTTAAAATATTACTTTCTGTTGAACCAGTTTCTGTTGCCTCATATGAATCTTCTTCGCCCTCTAAGCTTGACAAAGATTGTGATTCCATATCCTCTTCTGGGGACACAACGTTCGCTGTGTTGTGTCCTGGTACGGGCAATTCTTCAAAATTAGGAGGTTTAATAAGAGGATCTTTCTTTTCCACTAAAAATTCATCGGTCGAACTTGTTTTTTCTCCGGTAAGACTTTTTTTCACTTGATTCCAAGATCCACAAGATTCCAAAAGTAAGATTAAAATTAGTAAAAATATATTAATTTTTTTGTTCATTAAAATTCAACCCAAATAATTCAAAAATAATCAAACCTATAATCCCTATTGTAATAAAAATATCGGCAACATTAAAGATAAACCAATGAAAATCACCTAAATGAAAATCTATAAAATCAGGAACGGCAAAATAATATAGTCGATCATACATATTTCCTAAAGAACCGCCCAAAATTATAGCAAACAAAAAACTTTTTTGCGTTGAAGATTTAATTAATAAATAAATTAATATGAAATTAATTATAATTATTAGAAAAGTTATAAAATGATAAAATAAATTAGCCTCAATCGAAAAAAGGCCAAAACCAATACCGCTATTCCAAACTAAATAAATATTTAGAAAAGAAAAAATATAAAAATCGACCTCGATTCCTCCTTCACTTAAATTTAAAACATATATTTTTGTTAACCTGTCTAACAAAAAAATCGTGACTACAAACATTAAACTTATTAGACGATTTCTAATTAATGTCGGCATATATTTTTGAAACTTCTTCTATTTTATTTTTGAACATCTTGCGCACTTATTTTTATTTGATTCACTAACCTCTTTTTTTATTTTCCAACATCTTTCACATTTTTTTCCATCGGCTTTTTTAACCAAAACTCCAATTCCCGAAACTTGTTCCAAGTTAAATACATTTTTCTTTTTTGATTCATCTAAATTTTTTGTTTTAGCGTTAGAAGTAATACAAAATTCTGGCAAATCTAAGTCTTGAATCAGTTTAAAATAATTTTCATTCAAATAAATTTCAAGGTCTGTTTCCAAACTTGAGCCTATTTCTTTATTAGTTCGCTTTACTTCTATAGCCGCATTGCAAACATTTCTGATAGATTTAAGCTGACTATATCTATTGAAAAGTTTATCATTATGCCATGTTTCGGGTAATGACGGAAAATCTTTCAAATGAATACTGTCATTTTTATCTCTTTTTATTATCTGAAAAATTTCTTCAGTGGTAAACGAAATAATTGGAGCAAACCACTTTAATAAAACATCCAATAATATGTTTAGAAGTGTGATGCTAGCTTTTCGTTTTGAAGATTCTTTTGCATCACAATATAAAGTATCTTTTCTGATATCAAAATAAAAGGCTGACAATTCTTGTGAACAAAAATTTGATAATTCTTTATAAAGTTTATGAAAATTATACTCTTTAAAATAATTATTAAATTTTTTATTTAAATCATAAATCTGGTGAAGCATGTATAGTTCTAACTCTGGCAATTTCAAAATCTCTTTGGAATTAATTTCGATATTTTCAAATTTATCTTGAAGATTGCCTAGTAAAAATCTGAATGTATTTCTTATCTTTCTATATGATTCTGCGTGTTGTTCTAAAATTGAAAAATCAATTCTTAAATCTTCGCCATAATCTGATGATGCAACCCAAATTCTAAGAATGTCTGCTCCATATTTTTTTAGTATTTCATCAGGCGAAATTATATTTCCTGAAGATTTTGACATTTTAAGTCCTTTTCCATCAACAACAAAACCATGAGATAGAATACTCTCGAAGGGAGCTCTGCCTCTGGTTCCGCAAGATTCAAGAAGTGATGAATGGAACCAACCTCGATGTTGATCCGAACCTTCAAGATACATTGATGCTGGCCATTTCAAATCTTTTCTTTTTTCAAGAACAAAAGAATGGGTAGATCCACTATCAAACCACACTTCACATATATCCGTTGATTTAATAAAATCTTTTTTATTATATTTTTTTCCTAAAAATCTTTGAGGATCATCATTAAACCAACAGTCAGATCCTTCTTTTGCATAAATACTTGCTATGTTATCAATCACCTCTTTATCTTTAAGAATTTCATTTGTTTTTTTAGAAATAAAAATGGGTAATGGCACACCCCAAGTACGTTGTCTCGATATACACCAATCTGGTCTAAGTTCTATCATTGAGCGGATTCTTTCTTTACCCTTGCTTGGATAAAAATTTGTTTCACTAATTGCTTTTAAGGCTTTTTTTCGCAACTGGTGACTTTCCATAGATATAAACCATTGTGGCGTAGCTCTGTGGACCAATGGCGCCTTGGACCTCCAAGAGTGTGGGTAGCTGTGGTTAAGCTTTCCATTACCTAGCAAATTTTTTTGCTCTTTTAATTTTTCAATTATAATTGGATCAGCTTTAAAAATGTGTGTTCCTTCAAAACCAGGTATATTTTTAGTGTATCGCCCAGAATCATCAATTGTATCTCCAGCTTTAATTCCATGTTTAAGGCAAAGATTAAAATCGTCTGGACCATGACTTGGGGCTGTATGAACAATGCCTGTCCCTTGTTCCAGTGTCACAAATTGTGCATTAAGCATTGGTACATCAAAACTGTATCCAATTTTTTTTAACGGATGATCACAAATAGTTCCTTGAAACAATCCACCTTTAAATGATTTAACTATCTTATAATTTTTTATTTCGCATTCCTTTACAACAGTTTTTAGCAGTTCAGAAGCTACTACTATTTTTTGATTTTTAAAATCTGATGGCACATCTCCAATTTGAACTACGGAATATTCTAAATTTTCGTTAAACGCTAAAGCTCTGTTTGCGGGAATTGTCCATGGTGTAGTTGTCCATATAATTACTTTGCTCTCCCTTAACTCTTCAACTTGAGATTTTTTAATTTTAAACGCAGCATAAATAGTATCCGAAGTATGATCCTGGTATTCTACCTCGGCATCTGCAAGAGCTGTTTTTTCTACCGTTGACCATAAAACTGGCTTAAAGCCTCTATAAAGACTGCCTTCTAACAAAAATTTTCCAAGCTCTTTAACAATTGCTGATTCTGCTTCGAAACTCATTGTTGAATAGTAGTTATTCCAATCCCCTACAACGCCAAGTCTTTTGAATTCCTTAACATGAATATTTATCCATTGGTTGGCAAATTCTCTACATTCTTTTCTAAATTCACCCACTGGAATCTCGTCTTTGTTTTTTTTATTTTTTTTATACCTCTCTTCAATTTTCCATTCAATTGGTAGACCGTGACAATCCCATCCGGGCACATAGTTTGAATCTTTTCCATCCATTTGATGAAATCTTGTAACAATATCTTTGAGTATTTTATTTAAAGCTGTTCCCATGTGTATATGACCGTTTGCATATGGAGGACCGTCATGTAAAATGAATTTTTCCTTCCCTTTTGCTTTTTCTCTATGTTTTTTATAAAGATCAATTTCATCCCAAAATTGAATAATTTCCGGCTCCTTTTTTGGGAGGTTTGCTCTCATTGAAAAAGAAGTTTTGGGTAAATTTAAATTTTCTTTAGTCATAAAATAACTTTATTTTTAAAACTATTTTTAGCAACCTGAATGTCTTTAAATATTTGTTTAATCAATTGACCTTTATTTTTAAACTTCTTTTCGCTTCTAACAAATTTTTGAAAATACACGGTTAATTCTTTTTTATACAAATTTCTTTTAATATTAAAGAGATTAACTTCCAAAATTACGTCTTTTCCTCCAAAAGTGGGTCTGTATCCAAGATTTGCGATTCCTTTCATTAATTTTTTTGAATTTTTAATCCTAACTTTTACTCCGTATACTCCTGGTTTGGCCAATATATAATTTTTAATATCTATGTTGCAGGTTGGAAAACCTAATGTTTTTCCAACCTTTTTTCCTTTCTTTACATAACCATTGATAGACCAATTTCTTCCTAAAAGTTTATTTGCCAAATTTACTTTTCCAGATATCAATAAATTTCTAACTAATGTGGAGGAAACAATCTTCTTGTTATATTGAAAAGGTTTAGTGATTATTAATTTAAATCCCAAAGCATTACCACTATTTCTTAACTGAAAAACATTGCCTTGTCTATTATATCCAAATCTAAAATTATTACTAACAAATAAAAATTTTGGACTAATCTTTTTTTTTATTATTTTTTTTATAAAAAAATCAGAACTTTTTTTTGAAAAATTATAATTAAATTTTTGATTAATTAAAAAATCAACTCCTAGTTTTTTTATCTGCTCTTTCTTTTGTTTATCATTATTTATTCTAAAATTTTTAATCTTTTTATTAAAATACATTACAGGAAGTGGAGTAAAAGTAAGGATTCCAAATTTTAATTTTAATTTTTTTGCCAATCTTTTTGCCTCACAAAAAACTTTTTTATGACCGTTGTGTAAACCGTCAAAATTTCCTATGGCCAATACTGCATTTTTGTAATTACTAGGAATATTACTCGAATTAAATATTTTCATAAATAATTTACCACTCTAATTTTTTTTGAATAAAATTAGCAGTCACATTGTATTTGGAAAAAATTCTTTGAATATTACTAGAATCATTATTTTTAAACTCATGTTTATGAATCCCGTCAATAATTAAAAGTGAATCGTACTTCATGTTATTTGCTCCTTTAATATCTGTGTTTAAATTATCTCCTATTACTAAAATTTTTTCATTTTCTTTTGCACAATCATTATAAATATCTTTATATGGTTTTCCGAAATAAACAACTTCTCCTCCTAAATTTTCAAAAATTTTTGCGACCGAACCAGCGCAATATTCTCTGCTACTTCCACGATAAACTAACAAATCTGGATTTGTACAAAGCATCTTTTTTGATAAATAGTCTTTAAGAAATTTTTCATAATATTTCAAATCAGTTTCATAACTCTCGTCAAGCCCTGTACACAAAATAAAATCAGATTCTCTAATATTTTTCTTTTTAAATTTAATAAATTTCACAAATAAGTCTTCGTCTTTTTTTGGACCTAAATGATAAAAGTATTTTCCAAGTTTATTATTTTCTAAAGCACTGAGCGCAGCGTCGCCTGACGTGTAAACATTTTCTATATATTCTTCTTTAAAACCTAAAGATTTTAAATACTTTGCTACACTGGTTTTGGGTCTCGGAGCATTTGACATCAAAACGAATCTTTTCTTTCTTTTTTTTAAATGATCTAACACATCATTTGCACTTTCAATTAATTGTACTCCATTATGAATCACTCCCCACAAATCAATAAAAAATGCATCATAGTTTTCATATATTTCATTTAATCCACTTGAAAGAAGTCTGGGTTGCATATTTGGTGCTATTTTAATAGTTAAAAAATATAGTATTTTCAGGGCTTTTTCCATAAATACTTAAAATTTTAAGAGATGTCTTGAAATTTGCAGTTTGGATATCTATATCTTTGATCGAAGCTGAAAGTTAAAATATAGGAGTTTTAAAATGAAATTTAGACCATTACATGATCGTGTTTTAATCGAGGTGCTAGATAGTGAAGAAAAAACTGCTGGTGGAATAATAATTCCCGACTCGGCAAAAGAAAAACCTCAAGAAGGAAAAGTTGTGGCCGTAGGACCTGGAGCAAAAACCGAAGATGGTAAAGTTATGCCGATGGATGTTAAAGTTGGAGATTTAGTTCTGTTTGGAAAGTGGTCAGGCACAGACATAAAAATTGATGGAAAAGAATATAGTATAATGAAAGAATCAGATATTATGGGAATTTCGAAAGGAAAAAAATAAAATGTCTAAAATTGTTAAATTTGATACAGAAGCAAGAAGCAAAATGTTAAAGGGTGTTGACACTCTTGCAAACGCAGTAAAAGTAACCTTGGGTCCTAAAGGAAGAAACGTAGTTTTGGATAAATCCTACGGAGCACCAAGAACAACAAAGGATGGTGTAACAGTTGCTAAAGAAATCGAGTTACATGATAAGTTTGAAAATATGGGTGCTCAAATGGTTAAAGAGGTTGCTAGCAAAACCAACGATGAAGCGGGTGATGGAACTACAACCGCAACAATTTTAGCTCAAGCTATAGTTAGAGAAGGAATTAAATATGTTACTGCAGGAATGAATCCTATGGATGTAAAACGTGGATTGGATAGCGCAGTATCACATGTTATAGAAAAATTAAAATCATCTTCAAAAAAAGTAAAAACTAACGATGAAGTTGCTCAAGTGGGAACTATTTCAGCCAATGGTGAAAAAGAAATAGGAGACATGATTTCCAAAGCAATGCAAAAAGTTGGGAATGAAGGGGTGATAACAGTTGAGGAAGCAAAAGGCCTTGAAACAGAATTAGATGTGGTGGAAGGTATGCAATTCGACAGAGGATACCTGTCTCCTTATTTTATTACAAACGCAGACAAAATGACAACTGAATTAGAAAATCCTCTAATTTTGTTACACGAAAAGAAATTAGCAAATTTACAATCGATGGTTCCATTATTGGAATCGGTTGTGCAAGCTGGAAGACCTTTAATGATAATTTCAGAAGATGTGGAAGGTGAGGCGTTAGCTACTTTAGTTGTAAATAAACTAAGAGGCGGCTTAAAAGTAGTTGCTGTCAAAGCTCCAGGATTTGGAGACAGAAGAAAAGCGATGTTGGAAGATATAGGTATATTAACAGGTGCAAAAGTAATATCTGAAGATCTTGGTACCAAATTAGAAAATGTAAAAATAAATGATTTAGGTTCTTGCAAGAAAGTAAAAGTTGACAAAGATAATAGTACTATTGTCGCTGGAGCAGGAAAGAAATCCGATATAGAAGCTAGATGCAATCAAATTAGAAAACAAATAGAAGAAACAACTTCTGACTATGATAAAGAAAAGCTTCAAGAAAGATTAGCTAAATTAGCCGGTGGAGTTGCTGTAATTAAAGTTGGTGGAGCAACTGAAGTAGAGGTTAAAGAAAGAAAAGACAGAGTAGAAGATGCGCTTAACGCAACAAGAGCCGCGGTAGAAGAAGGTGTTGTTGTTGGTGGCGGTTGTGCTTTACTCTATGCTGCGCAAGATTTAGATAAAGTAAAATCAAAAGGTGCTGATCAAAAAGCTGGAGTAGATATTGTAAGAAAAGCTTTAGAAGCACCAATAAGACAAATCACTACTAATGCGGGTGTTGATGGTTCGGTAATAGTTGGAAAACTTTTAGAAGGTAAAAAACCTTCTCAAGGATATGATGCTCAAAACGAAGAGTATTGTGATATGTTTGCTAAAGGAATTATAGATCCTACTAAAGTTGTAAGAACAGCTTTACAAGATGCAGCTTCAATTGCTGGATTATTAATTACAACAGAAGCGATGGTAGCCGATAAACCAGAGGAAAAAGAATCTGGACCTGCTATGCCTCCTGGAGGAATGGGTGGTATGGGAGGAATGGGTGGTATGGGAATGTAATACGATTCCCCAACAAGAACACTCTAAATACAGACATTAAACAAAATTAGAACCCTCGGAACGAAAGTTTTGGGGGTTTTTTTATTCTTGTAGTTTCTTAATCCAATATTCTATTCTAGGTCTTGGACTATTCAAAATTTCTTGGCAAAATTTATTACGTTCACTTACTAAACTTTTTTCTGGATCATTTTTCCATTGTTCCATTAATTCCTTAAATACTTCTTCAAGTTTTGGTTCAATTTTATCTTTAAACAACCTTTCATCATCAAGTAATTCTTCGCCTGCAAGTGCTAATAAAGAAAATTCTATATCCATAGCACCTTGTAAAACTGAATCTTTTTGTTCTATAATGTATTTTAAACTTTCATCTTTAGGATCAAGAATACCTTCGCTTATGCTATAAAATGCATAACAAGATAAATACTCACTTTGTAATTTTTTAACTGCTCTAATTTCTAA
>Ga0066836_10001353_pt1 | contig 12794 bp, 4 predicted proteins | sample ETNtaG_18_FD_71568 | JGI IMG/M metagenome (GOLD analysis project Ga0066836, IMG submission 71568) | Marine microbial and viral communities from oxygen minimum zone, Eastern Pacific Ocean - ETNP201302SV91 | ecosystem: Environmental > Aquatic > Marine > Oceanic | place: Pacific Ocean: Eastern...
GAAACAATCATCTCTGCAATATCAGATACCCAACCTCTTGTTTCTGGACCCAGATTCAGTACTCTGGTAAAACGATCAGTGTATAATATAGGTGTAAGAAGCGGAATTCTAATTGGGCACACGGGGGCATTTGAGAGAGTTCTACATTTCATTTTGAAATCATTAACTGCTTCTTCTGGGATTTCAAAAAGTGAGATGAATTCATCAGGAGTAAATGGGTGCCCCAAAATCCGTGATGCAACGAGAACTGATGCGTGGATGATGTTTTGGACATTATATCCTGCCAAACCTGCACCTGCTGCTTGATATTCTTGCCGAAAACGGAAGCATAGAAGATCTGCCCACTCAATCATATTTTCAGTTATCCTGTGTGGCAACAACTCCCACTCGTTTAGTTGATACACTATTGGATTGGGCGGGGGTAATTCCTCCTCTTGTGACATGGCAATAGCCCTAGGAGAAGGTATCTGACTTAATATTTACAGAGGGTAAACATTGGCCTCAAAGGTATGAAAACTCAGCGTAAGGGATATGCTTAGTGACTACACATTGGGTTCAGGGTGTCAAGCAATGTATTTCGCACGTTGCACTGAGGCCTTGAGCAGTGACTACCCATGCGATTGCCCGTAATCGGCAGGGTTAATCACCTATCGTCCCAAATGGAACCTTCACCATACATCTTGCGCCGCTCGATCTCAAGGAAACTTTCCCGGCGCTTCCGTCCAAACAGACCGAAGATCAACAGCAATCCAATCACACCCGTTCCAGTAGCGTAAATGTCGAAGTTGCCGTCACCATCTCCCGTATCATCTGCAGCAGAAGAAAGAGTATCATCACCTCCATCTTCATCTGGAGAAATGTAGATTTTCCTCTCAATTTGGACACTTTCTCCTGTTGAATCTATGATGGTCAATTGGACTGTGAATTCACTGTATTTTGCATATTGGTGCAAGACGATTTCCATCCCTTGAGCACCTTCCCCGTCTCCGAAATCCCAGACGAACGAGTAGGGTCCCTCTCCCCCATCTGCAACCCCTGTAAATTCGAATGATGCCACCATTCCCTTGTCAATCGGCCCCAGTTGTCCAGTATCTGTGAAATATCCACTCAGTTCATCGGTTGATGGGACACCTGATGCGATGATTGGGATGCTTTCCTGGAGCATCACTCCATCGTCATCTGTGACCTGTAATACTACTGTGAAAACTCCAGCTGCAAAGGTATGCTTCACCGAGGCCCGAGTCGATGTAACACCATCTCCGAAATTCCATTGGATGTCGTGTGGCGAATTTCCTCCTGAAATATCAGCCTCAAAGGAAACCGATAGTGGCGCCAAACCCGTTGTTTGATCGGCTGTGATACCGACTACTAATTCAGGATAGGTACAGGTGCCACTATCGGTCGCATCCGGGTTGAAATTGGTTGCATCCGAATCCAGACATCCTTCGATTTCAAGATGATCGTGTACACCATCCCCATCCGAATCAGTAAACGTACATGAATCGTCATTATCAGTCGCATTGGAATTGAAATTAGTCGCATTTTTATCCATGCATCCTGCGACTTCTAGGTGGTCAAATACCCCATCTTGGTCGCTGTCTTTGTATTCACACGAACCGTCTTCTTCAGTTGCATTTTCGTTGTAATTCTCAGCGTTCGGGTCGGTACAACCCTCAATTTCGAGATGATCCAATATCCCATCACCATCTGTATCAAACTCACAACTCCCGTCATCGACGGTTGCGTTTGCATCGTAATTGGTAGCATTGCTATCAGTGCATCCTGGAATGGATAGAACCGGTGGCGCCCCCTCGGTGAAGTAATAGGTGGTAAAGCCCGATTCCGTCACATTACCCCAGTCCAAGTAGAGACCGAGGGTGAACTTGTATTCGGCCCCTTCAACCCAACCCGGAGATGAGTTGAGTGCAGCCAAACTGTAACTGGCATGGAATGTTGAAATCGTCATTCCGAGAATATAGTTAGCCCCTTCATCTTCGATTTGATACAGACGGAATGTGAGTGTGTAATCCCCGTCGTTCTCCATATCATAGGCATCAAAACTGATGATGATGCTCTCTTGCCTCGTTTCATTGTCATAGATGTCAAAGTATGTCTTTTCTTGACCTCGGTGAATTCCCACTTTTTCTCCAGCATCCTCAGAATACGATGCTGAGATATTCACTATAGGTGGGTGGCTTTGGTTTGCAACATCTCCCCATTCAAATGTGTCCGTACCATTTGCAAGGATCCAATCCTCGTCCGATGTCGTGGGTGTTACAGTACAATGAACCGTATAGGGTCCATCTTGAGGAGGTGTCCAGAACCGCTCAATTTGGTAAGTGGTGCCGTCATATTCGGGCTCAATACTCCCGGTGAAGTTCTCATGCTTGTAATTGGGATCAACCCGAGTGAACCAAATCTCGTATTCAAAGCCGTCCTCTGCGGTTACATTTCTGAAATCAGCGATGACCTTTACGTGATTTTCATCTGTGTTGACTATGGCCTCAATGTCCAACTCAATATCCCCAATGACAATCACTGGATATTCACACTCCCCACTTGAAAACACAGCATGTTGGTCATAGTTTTCTGCTGTTACATCCATACAACCCACATGGGGTTTGCTCGGTCTGGTGTAGGTCCAAGTGATACCGGGTACCCAAGGGTTGGTATCCAGAGCATCGTATGCACCTGCATCGAGTTCATCCAAATCAGAATACGGCATGGGTCTGAAATCACGATTGTCTGGGTCGACCAGCATCGAAGAAACATTCGTTTGAGAACTTCCATTCACGTAACCATTCCAGTTCGATCCAAATGTTCCATTTTGCAATGGGTGGGCGTCCCATCCTTGTGAACGGTGGGCGGCAATTGAGTCCGCAGCGTTGTTCCAAATGCTCGAATTTTCATTCCCAGCCTCACTTTCATGCAACACAATCATCTGATTTTTCCCACGATCGTCTCCGAATACGGTGTTGTTGTGGGCATTGTGGTAATCTCCTTTGACCATGATTGCGCCACTCATATTCCACAAGACGTTATGATGTACAGTTGCATTTCGACCCTGATTTGTTCCTCCGGCAGGCCCATCCATCCTGATTCCATATTTGTCTGAATCATGAATCCAATTGTAGGCAATATTGGCATCTTGTTGCTCCGCCATCATCATCTGAACAATTGCCCCATCAGTTTGCAACAGGCCCGTATTCCATACCTCATTTTGAATCACGGTGGGTGCATCTCCAATCGAGATGGTGGCTGATGCTCCAGTGAGGTGAATCGTGCTGTTTGAGAACGTGTTATCCTTTCCACTGTCAATGATGGTAACCATCAGTCCTGGTGTGTCGCTGACCGACCAATCGATGTGATGGAAGTAGGAATTGTTGATCGTATTGTTGTGTGATTGTAGCGCTCCTCCGTGGAATTCAATTGCAGAACCGTCCGTGTATAGAATCGCAGTGCCATCCACCAATGAGTGAGTACAATGATCAAATCTTGTAACCCAGCGATCATCTACATCTTCACCCGCGATATTCATACCCCGTTTTGACGTACTTGGATAACGCATGGTTGTGTCTTTGATTGAACATCCATCACAGTCATCAAATCGCGCCGTCGTGGCAAAGAATTCCAAATTCTCGAGTGAGACTCCATTCGAATTGGTGACGGTAAACGCAAACGGTTGGGTTTTGACCCTCAGGTCCAAATCGTTCGCATCTTGGTTCGTCGGAGCCATGTAGTGTAGCCGTTGCGCCGTATCGTTGTACCACCATTCACCGTCGACATCGATCAAATCTTTCTTCCCTTCAAGGAAGTAGGCATGATGTTTCGTTTTCCATTCGTCGGTGGAATCAAACCCAATGGTTTCGTTGCTTGAATTCCAACTCGTAATCACCCTGCTGTAGGAACGGAAGGATGCCACATTCAGAATGGCGATGGCTCCGACAGGATCTATTCCACTAGCCAACAATCCACCGTGGGCTCCTGTGACGGCACCCGCATCTGTAAGCCAACCATTGGTATACGCGTTGTTTGAATTGGTGATTGTCCCGTGAGCCCAATTGTGACTGCGGTTGAATACGGTCCCATTTTCGAAGTTCGCATTGGGCCAACGTGCAGGCACCTGTTCAGAGTAATCTAGGAAAAGTTGCCATCCATGCTCTGGCAGATCAACATATTGGATTCCATCTAATGCGGTATGCCAAGTTGCATTGAAATCTTTAGCGATGCTCTTTGTTCCATCAATGACAACTCTCTCACCCACCGCAGCTCGAATTGTCAAGTCATCCAAGTTGTCAACCGTGATATTCTCATGGTAAACACCCGAATGCACAATGATCTCATCGTTGGACGATGCGCCTTGAACGGCCCCAACAATCGTTGCCTTTGGGCAATTTGTGGTTCCATTCCATGAGTCACTTCCATTCAGAATGTCCACATGAATCGCCGAATCAATCGGACGGATTGCAGAAGAGCAACTTGTTGAGGTATACGTTGGGATTCCATTCTCGGCACGCCCCAATTCATCTACCAATGGAATCTGTACAGCGAACAACATGATGGCAATCATTGCCAGAGATAGCATGCCTTGTCGCCGAGCGACCATGCCCATAGATGAATGCCGCTTCTATTTCATTGAAGCGCAACATTGTATCTCAAAGAATCTCGATGACGCGGCTTTCGGTATCGACCGGTTCGTTACTGAGTTGAATTGCTTGTTCGATCAAATCTCGATGTTCTGTTGAAAGTTCACCTCTGTGGTATACCGTAATCCATGGCTCATCCACAACCATTAGAGAACCGACATGTGCATCCAGAACAAACCCGACACCAGCATCAATCTCATCTCCGAGATTCAATCGTCCTCCACCGAGTTCTAGCACGACTTTGCCTAGTGCCATCGCATCGAGGTCTGCAATCCAACCCGGCTGAGGTACAGTGAATTCAGTCGTGTTCAATTCAGCATCCAATAAACCCAGTGAGGTGAGTAAATTCCGCTCGTTTTCAAACGATGAGGGCGGCACCCCTTGAGCGATACACATCTGTTCAAAGATGGCTACTGCGCTCCCGTCAATCAACGAGTCATGGATTCGGAAGGCACCCTCGTCGGCCGATTCACACAAACCCGTTGAATGCAGCAAGATTCCACCTTGGATGCAAACCAATTCCTCCAAATCTGCTGGGCCAGCCCCACGTAGGGTTTCAATCGATTCGAGAACCTCAAGTGCATTGCCAGCAGCAAAGCCCAGAGGCGTGTCCATCTCCGTCAGGGTGACACTTGTCGAGATCCCTAGTCCGCCTCCAGTCGAAACAATCGCCTCAGCAAGTTCACGAGCATCTTCGACGTTGGTCATGAACGCGGCCCGTCCAACTTTGATGTCCATCACCAGGGCTGCCAATCCTTCGGCCGCTTTCTTGGAAACAATCGAACCGGTAATGAGGGGAACCGAAGCGATGAGTCCGGTCACATCGCGTATGGCATACATGCGCTTGTCGGCGGGCGCGATTTCGCCCGTTTGCCCTCCAATCATACATCCGATTTTATCGACCATTTCGAATGCCTTCTCCGGTGAGATGGAGACGTCGTATCCTTGCAGAGCTTCCAATTTATCGAGGGTACCACCCGTATGGGCTAGACCGCGACCTGCAACCATTGGACATTTCAAACCACAAGCGGCCAATGCCGGAGATAGAACCAAACTGACCTTGTCACCAATGCCGCCTGTGCTGTGTTTGTCGACGACGAGGTGGGACCATTCATCGGGCCATTCAAGCACCACGCCAGAATGAAGCATTGCATGCGTTAGTTCTACGGTTTCACTTTTCGACAATCCGTTTTCATACACGTTGCGCATCCATGCTTCAACCTCAGCATCGCTGAGGCTACCGTCTACGACGCCATTCACAAATGCCTGGATCTCAGTCATCATCGATCAGTCCGATTTCAATGAGGCGCTGCCGTAGGAATTCACCGGCACTGATGCTGGGGTAGAGCGCCTCGCCACCCGTTCGTGCAATGAATTCGGGAAGTGGTGTCAAGTCGACTTCATCTCGTGGATGTGTAAACATCGGCATCGAGTATCTGTCACTTGTTGCATCGGGTGGGTTGACCACACGATGCGTGACCGCCTTGAACAGCCCATTGGTCAGATTTTGCAACATATCGCCCGAGTCGACAATGATGTGCTCATGATTCCCTTCGACAGAGATCCAACCTCCATCGTGGTCCATGACCTCAAGGCCTGCAGCGCTGGCTCCAACGAGTAGGGTGATGAAATTAATATCCTCATGTTGTGCGCTTCGGACAGCTCCTTCGGGAACATCATCACCCAGTGCAGGGTAGTGCAGAATTCTGAGAATCGTATTGCCATCAATCGCCATGTCCGGCAACCAATCCGGTCCTTTGCCCAGATACTGTGAGCAGACTTCGAGGAGGGTCCGGCTCAGCTCCTCCATCTGAATGTAAAGTCCATCTACAGCCGGTCCAAATTCTGGACAATCAGCGGTTGGCCAAATGTTGGTTGCATACTCCTCCTTGAGTGGGTGTCCATCGGCAAGGGTTCGACCCGTTTGCCAAAATTCCTTCAAATCTGGAGCGGGATTGTCCTTGGCATGTTCGACTCCAAAGGGAACATACCCTCTTTGATTACTGGATTGGTTCCAGCGCATTTTCGTTGTATCATCCATGTTGAAAAACGTCTCACTGACCTCGTATGCTCGATCGATATCACCGAGAGGAATGCCGTGTCCCGTCAGTGCGAAGAAGCCGATATCTTCTAGCGCTTCACCCATTTTATTGACAAATGCTTCACGGCTTTCAGCGTCTCCGTTTGTATATTCGCGGAGGTCGAGTGTTGGGATTGAATCTCTGGTCATCAATTCGGGCGCAACTCGGGTGCCCATGAATCCTTCGCGTTCTCACTGCTCTGATTCATACTTTTCACGGAGTTGCTCGACGGTCCAACCAGCATCGAGTGAATCCTGCACCTGCTGAGGGGACCAACCTGGGAAATCATACCCATCGAGTTGAGGTGCTCCAAAGACTCCATCATCTCGACCCACAGAGACCTCTCGTGCCTCACTGCCTGCATTTGGACCCACACTCGTCCCATCCAAAATGACCGCGCCCGTGGGTGCACTCTCTTCATTTTCAGCCCAAATTTCGGAGCTGATATCTCCAACATCATCGACCAAAACTTTGCCAGCAGCCTCTTTTCGACTGTTGAAAAACATCAGGCCCAATGCCCCGAACAGACTGATGGTGGCGATCACTACCAGTCCGAATAAGAATCTGGCTGAGTTACTTTCCATCGCGTCCTCGCGGAACGGCCCAACCTCTTCGTCCTCGTCTTGTGTGGTGTTGGTATTGTTCGAGTTTGAAATTGGATTTTCATCCAGTGGATCTGTACAACCCACAGTTTCGTTGTCGGCAACGCCATCCAAATCAGCATCCGCAGTTTGAACCGCAAGTGATGCTGCGAGGGCATTCTCCCACGCCCACTCCACTTCCTCACCGTCGTAGATACAATCTCCATCGGTGTCAGGGTCTTGCGCCAATCCACCATTCTGGAATTCCTGTAGGTTGGCCAAGCCGTCGCCATCAGGGTCTAGGTTTTGCTCGGAATTGGTGGTCCCTGAAACCATAGACCAAGTGCGATTCAATCCATTCTCGATTTCCCAGTAGTCCGGCATTCCATCTCCATCGGTATCTGTGAATGTGTCCAGTCGATTCCAATCCTCTTCAAACATCAATGTCTGATGCTCCGCCAATCCTACATGTTCGATTGCGAGTCCCATCTCTCGGTTACGTAGAGCGCTATTGCTCCCCCAATTGATGCTGCTAAACAAACTCCACTCGCCATCTATAATCATGCTCTTGTCGTGCAATTTGGTGATTTCATTCGAAGGCGCCATGATGCGTGCTTCGACATCCAAACCATCGGTCATGTTCAGTCGGTGATTGAAGTGATTCACTGTTTCTTGGATATCATCATTCATGTAATACCCGTTGATGAGTAGACGGACGGAAACACTTCGATTGGCGGCCCGTTCAATGGCTTCAATCAGCGGATTGTCTCCGTATCCCCAATGCCATCCCAAATCGAAGTATTGCACCGAAATATCGAGTGATGAATCCGCTTGGTCGATCAGCCACACCAGTGATTGAATACAGTCGTCTGGACAGGTGAGTAGGACGGCACCAAACGGCCCGTCATAGGTCAATTGCATCGGCTCAGAGGGTCCGAATTCAGTTGACGCTGTGGGGCGGGTCCAACCGGTGGGCCTCCCCATCGATATGGGCGCATCATCGTGATTGATGATATGGCGCTGACTTTCATTTTCATCCCATGTCAATCGTGACATGACGAGATCTGCTACATCCTGACTGTTGACGATGACTCCTGAATCTCGATTCCCAGAATCGCTATCGAGTGGGAACGTAGAACGCTTCCAATTGCCGCTTCCAATCCAAACACTGTCACCATCGCGTACGGCAACCTTGGAGTGAATATAGCGATAGGGTGCCATCGGTGCATTTTCACCTTCGGGCTCTACCATCCATAGGACTGTGCAACCCGCATTGGCCAGTTCATCTGCCCATCCTCTTTGGTCCGTGCTATCCGCTGCGTCGCCGAGGATTTGCCCTTCGAGCAAAATGGTGCACTCAACACCACGAAGCACCGCTGCTTCAATCGCGAGGAAAAGTTCAGGTGAATCAAATTGGTAAACATGCAGGTGTAGGGATGTGGTTGCCCCATTGATCCACTCCACCATTTGGAAAAGGGAACCGACTGGTGAATTCACTGGGACAACAGTGCCCTCCGCTCCGAAGTATCCTGAATCACAAAATAGACTGGAACCCAATCGCAACCAGCGATATTCCCAATCGGCAGATGTGTCCGTATCCGGCAACACATTGCAACCGTCCCCCCGCATTAGAATGAGGCCAGCAGAGTCTGTGGGTGGCAACTCAAGAGCCAATCCATTCCAACCTGAGATTTCTGCAAAACCTGAACCATAAACAAAGGCGTCTACAACCGTTCCATCTGGAGCGATCAACTGCAGTGCTCCACCATTGTTGATTAGCCAAGGTGGGGAATTGCCAAAGATTGTGTTTGCATCAATCGCTTCTGGACCACCATCCACAATGAGGTTGTCTGGCTCTTCAGTGATGACAACAGACTCACCAGGTTCCAAAATGTGGCTGAGCATCCATGACTGATGCGAACTTTCAGCTGTGTGGCGTTCAATCATCCAACCACCGAGGTCGACCCAAGTGTCGCCCGTGTTGGTAATCTCAAACCAGTCATTGGAGCGACTTGGGACCTCTACAGGCATGACCCGTGTGAACTTGATTGTCATATCTCCATCATACGAGTGAACAATCGGATTCGCCTCACCGGGGGTGGGCCACAGTGATTGTCGTGTTTCCGCAGCTCCATCGCGTGATTCAAGCGTGGCACAATCTGCACTGGTATCCCATGTAAGCGTCTGTAGAGACATTCCATTTGGATCGATGAGTGTAATGCTTTCACCCTGATTTGTGAGGATATTCTCATCGAGATTTAGCACCACATACTCTCCAACATCCAAGATCATTGAGTTTGCTGTATGATTCCAAAAACGTCCCGGGGCGACAGCTGCAGCACTTCCACCATCATCTTGCACCATGAATCTCGACAAATTGACCGCCATTCCTGCTGCATTGTACAGTTCAACCCATTCACTGGCCAACCCATCTGTGGGATTCGAACACTGGGGGCTGACCTCAGACATCACAATCTCGTTTGCCCCTGAATATGGTTGCGCGAAGAAAACGTTGGCCTCTCCAGGTGTCGGCCATGCGCCAATCACCCACATATCGCTTGGATTTACTCCAGCGACCATGCTCATGCCGTAGGCCGAATGACTCCAAGTCACCGTATGTGCCGGATTGCCTTCAGGATCGTTGAGTTTGAGTGTACCTTGGCTGTTTGTCAGTGAAATCGAATCATCACCCAGTGGATAAACCATGAATGCTCCAGGGCTTAGTGTTCCAGGGGGCAATGCAAAACCAGTTCCTGAACGCAATTCCCAACCGGTTAGATCCACAGATTGGTTTCCAATATTGGTGATTTCAACCCACTCTCCATCCATTCCAGTTTGCGAGTCAGCACCCATTGGATTTGGCAAGAACTCGGAGATTCTCAACCCACTATCACCGGTTTGATTACCAGGGTCTCCACCGATTTGTCCGGGGTTGAGTGCACCAGGTGTATTGTATTGGGATGAGATCCAAGGACCATCGGGCATCAATGGGTCTGCAGGAATGTAACTGATGTTCTGTGGATGTGGGTTCAACCATTCGACGATTTGACGGATGTCTCCATTTCCATCAACAAAAGAAATCGAATCGTAATTGTTCAGCATCGAAACCGGACCATAGACCAAGAAATCTCCCGGTGTCAACTGATTGACATTGTTCGGTAGAGTTTCAAGAATACCACTTCCTGTGCGCAGTGTGTACGTGCTACTTCCAACGGGTTGGCCCGAACCTCCTTCTTGTGGTGGGTAGTAGAATTCGACCCAACTGCCACCTACAGACGAGTTCTCTGCGGTGACGTTGACCATGACTTCGTTGATTTGGATGGGCAAACCGGGGAGGGTTGTGACGGGTGCGTTGATGGTTTCAGGGGTTGGCCATTTCGCCGTCATCAAGTTGTCTGCATTTCGTCCCCAATCAGGTGTCAACGCACTGGTGTTCACGTAGGAGTGTCCTGTATGTGTCGGACCAGAATATTCGACTTGATGTGTTACTTCACCACTTGGCATTCTGAGTTTGATTAGTTCTGTTCCCGCACCATTGTTGAGCATGCCATAGGCTCGTGTTCCATTGACCGCAACGATTCGATGTTGACCCGGATCAATCATTGTGCCTGAGCCGACGAGATGTGTCGTGTTCATCTGCATCGAGTTCCCGGCAGCATCGTCGATAGACCATCCTGCAAGGTCGATGGCTACAGAACCAATGTTCGCAATTTCGACCCATTCTCCACCTGGCCAAGTGGCGTTGTCATTGGTCCAATAGGGGTCGGGCATCACTTCGGTAATTCGCAATTCACTCTGCACATAGGTCGGGCCTCCCGGGCCGCCTCCGGTGTTCGCAGCACCCGGTGTGTTGGTGTTTGAATCGACATAATCGTCGGTGGCCAAAGCACCGGGGATTTTGCTGATGTCGCTACTGGCTTGCCCGGTGGTCACTGTATGAACCGATACGCCATTTCCATTGATGAGGTCCAAGATTTCCCCTGCATTGTTGAGTTTGAGCGTGCCTTGCGTGTTCTCTGCAATGATTGCATAATCTCCGGCAGGGAGGACGTAAGGTGTGGCCAGGTTGGCAAAGTCAATCCATGTGTTGGCATCGATGGCGTGTGAATATTGCGCATCATCGACAAGTGTCCATCCTTGCAGATTGATGTCGGATGTCCCACTGTTGTAGAGTTCAACCCATTCACAAGCAGGATAGTTACCCGTATCTGCCCCCATCGGGTTCGGCATCAATTCATTGATGCAAACATCGCCACTGCAGGCGGTCGATCTGGCACTGGTCCCTTGGACCAATGGCGAGAGGCTCATCACAATCATCAATGTGGTCAGTAGTATGGCATTACGACGCATCGGGTTCACCGCAGGGCATAGCCCTGCGCTCACGTGTGAGGGTGTCCTACCCTTAGTGCCTCCGCAGATTAGATGAAACCGAAACCGTCGAGTTTCTGTGCAAACGTGTAGATCATGATCGGTACCAGAATGATGCCCATGCCATGACTTCGTCTGATTCCAATCCTCGGTGGCATCAAACCCATCGCTGTCCCGACGATCAGAACGCCGATTCCAATCCAACCGGTGGACAACCAGACGAGAAGCGTAACGAATCCAATCACACCCATGACCATGCTTCGAAGTGGAATCAATTCGTGCAGTTTGAGCATACCCTGTCCGACCTTGATCATCACAGGTACGGCAAACAATCCAGCACCGATGGTAATCGCCATCAGGCGGATGTAATCAGAAGGTGGTTCAAGCCCCGTCCACTGGTCGATGGGATACATCATGTTCAGTGCAAGTGCTGCACCCGATCGGGGACGCAGTACAAGGTAAAGGAAGGTCAGAACCATGACCGTCACGGCTGTGTTGGTGGCCGACAGGACCGCGATGACTTCGAGATCCTGTGTTCGGGTTTGGGCATCGAGGTCCTCCAATTCAGGACTCGCTTCTTTGACCTCGCGCGCCTTGGCGAGCATCTCATCATCTTCCTGCTCTCGATCAACCAATTCGGTGTGGTCATCGCCAATCACAGTCACATCTCCACCAACGACTGAGTCCCAGTCATCATCAGAGGTGTTTGAATCGACTGCGGTTGAACCTTGAACTTCATCGACAATCATGGTCGCTGCAGTATTGGTGAATTTTGAATCATCAAGACCATGCAAGCGGGCTGATTCAGCCCTATATTCAGCAATTCTAGCCCGAGCTGCGGGATCGTTGATTCCACCAGGTCCATACTCAAAATCAGCCGGGATGTAATCGGGGTCTGTCAGACGGCCCCAGAAGTTCCGCGCACTCATCACCACGACGGTCGCTTGGGCGGCAGTCATCCCGGGTAGAATGGCCATGACCGCCGCACAGCACGATGAAAGGAAGCAAGGTACCATCAACGGCCCTGCCGGTGGCAATTCCCAATTCATCTCCTGCGGCGGCATCTCCGATGTGGTCACGTAGATATCGATCAGGTTGGCGATACCGAACAATCCTGC
>Ga0066836_10001354_pt1 | contig 12792 bp, 11 predicted proteins | sample ETNtaG_18_FD_71568 | JGI IMG/M metagenome (GOLD analysis project Ga0066836, IMG submission 71568) | Marine microbial and viral communities from oxygen minimum zone, Eastern Pacific Ocean - ETNP201302SV91 | ecosystem: Environmental > Aquatic > Marine > Oceanic | place: Pacific Ocean: Eastern...
TATATATAATTTTGGTTTCTATTTTAACGAAAAAAAAAAAATTGAAAATAAAAATAAAAAAATAATCTTACTTTTTGAAGGCAAATTTTGTAATGAGGCTTTAAAAAAAATGATAGAAAGAAAAATAAATATTCCCTTAGCAAGTCAAAAATGGCCACTGAAAGCAATTAACTATTTCTTTAACTCGTTATACTATTATTTAACAGCCTTAAAAAAAGAAAAAGAGTTCCAGTTTAGCAAAAAAAAAAATTATGGCGCGCCGATTGTAAAACTTAATAAACCATATCTTTCATTTACAAATGAAGAAATAAAGCTTGGTCAAGAACTATTAATAAAACTTGGTGTTCCTCGAAGAGCGAAATGGATCTGTATTCATAACAGAGATGATGTCTATTTAAAAAAAAAATATCCAAATTTTAATTGGAAATATCATTATTATAGAGATTTTTCTATTAATTCCTTGATACAAGCAGCAGAGTCACTTACTAAAAAAAACATTTATATTATTAGAGTTGGTTCATCTGTAAAAGAACCTATTAGATCAAATAACAAAAAAATTATAGATTATTCAAACTCAATTTATCAAAGCGATTTTGCTGATATTTATTTATTAGCTAATTCTATTGGATACTTAGGAAGTGACTCAGGCGTTCATACTGTTTCACTTTTATTTAAAAAACCAAACTATATTGTAAACTTTCCTTTGACAGAATTAGTAAATTTGACACATTATTTAAAAGGGCCAATTTTATTTAAAAGAATTAAATATAAGAAAACAAAAAAATTATTATCCTTAAAAGAAATATTAAGCCAAAGAAAAAATTTTGACTCAAAATCTTTTTACTCAAAAAATTATATATTTATTGACAATACTAGTAATGAAATTAAAGATATTGCAAAAGATATAATGAATTTTAAAAATAAAAAAATGAACATTTCACAAAAAGATAAAAAAATCCAAAATAAATTTTGGAATACTTACTTAAAATATTTTGATAAAAATGAAATAGGACCTTTTAGGCCTCTTATTAATATGAAATTTTTAAAAAACAATTTATACTTATTAAACTAATATTAAAAAATATGACTAAATCAATAGTAACTGGCGGAGCAGGCTTCATTGGAAGTAACCTTGTAGATGAATTGGTTAAACTAGGTCACAAAGTAATCGTATTAGATAATTTAAATACCGGCAGATTGTCAAATCTAAGTCAAGTAAAAGATAAAATTGAATTTGTAAATTTAGATATTTCCAAAAATTCAGAAGTGTTAAATAATTGTTTTAGTGGGGTGGACCAAGTTTTCCACTTGGCTGGACTTGCAGATATTGTTCCTAGCATTACAAATCCCAGTAATTATTTCGATATTAATGTTGCAGGCACGTTTAATGTCTTAGAAGCTGCAAAAAAAAATAATGTTAAAAAGTTTATATATGCAGCTTCAGCTAGCTGTTATGGTATCCCTGAAAAATTTCCAACTGATGAAAATTCTAAAATAAAAACTGAATATCCTTACGCTTTGACAAAATTTTTAGGTGAACAATTAGTTCTTCATTGGGCCAAGGTATACAATATGTCCAATATTTCTTTAAGATTCTTTAACGTTTATGGTCCACGTTCTAGAACTACGGGAGCATATGGCGCGGTATTTGGTGTTTTTTTAGCACAAAAACTTGCAAATAAACCACTTACTATAGTTGGAGATGGCAACCAAACAAGAGATTTTGTTCATGTATATGATGTTGTAGATGCGCTTATTAAAGCAGCAAAAAATGGAAAAATTGGTAGCGTTTATAACGTGGGGGCAGGAAAAGAAACTTCGGTCAATTCAATAGCTAGCATGGTTGGAGGAGACAAAGTCAATATTCCAAAAAGACCGGGTGAACCTGATAGATCTTTAGCAGATATATCTAAGATTAAGAAAGACCTTAATTGGGATCCACAAATATCAATCAAAGAAGGAATAAAAATGTTATTAGAAAACATAAATAATTGGAAAGACGCTCCCGTTTGGACACCCGATAGTATAAACGAAGCAACAAAAACTTGGTTTAAGTTTTTAAAAAAAAATTAAAATTTATTAATGAAACAAAAAATTGTACTTTCAGAAAAATTAAGAAAAATTATTGCAAGAGAAAAGCTCAAAGAAAAAAAAATAGTTCTTTGTCATGGGGTTTTTGATTTACTTCACATAGGACATATAAAACATTTTGAAGAAGCCAAAGCATTGGGTGATATTTTAGTAGTTTCTCTTACACCAGATAGATATGTTAACAAAGGTCCTTTTCGCCCAGCTTTTAATGAAAAATTAAGATTAGAAGCGGTAGCATCATTAGGAGTTGTAGATTTTGTATGTTTAAATACTACGCCAACGGCTATAGGGGCAATTCAAAGAATAAAGCCTAATATTTACTGCAAAGGTCCAGACTACAAGGATCCAAAAAATGATGTTTCTGGGCAAATTAAGAATGAAACAAATGCAGTAAAAAAAATTGGAGGAAAAACAGTTTATACTAGCGATATTACTTTTAGTTCAAGCAAACTTATAAATAAATATGGTGATATATATTCAAATTTACAAAAGTCATTAATTAATAGAATAAAAAAAAAATATAGCTTTACTAAAATCAGAGAGCTAATAGAAAGTTTTAAAAAATTAAAAGTATTAGTTGTTGGAGAAATAATTATAGATCAGTATGTATTTTGTGAAGCATTAGGCAAATCAGGAAAAGAACCAGTTTTAGTTTTAAGAGATTTAAGAAAAGAAGAATATCTTGGAGGGGCCGCCGCAATCTCAAGACATTTATCTCAATTTTGTGATAAGAACGGTTTATTAAGTATGGTAGGAGAAAAGAAAGAATTTCTTTCTAAGATTTTACAAAATTTACCAAAAAAAGTTGACTTTCGTTATATAAAAAAAAAAAATTCTCCCACAATTTTAAAAAAAAGATTTTTAGATAGCTCAGATCGTGGAAGTACGGCAAATAATAAAGTTTTAGGTGTATATACAATTAATGACGACACTTTAGTAAAGAAAGACGAAAAAATATTTAATAAAATGTTAAAAAATACACTTTCCAAATATGATTTAGTTATTGTTTCTGATTATGGGCATGGTTTAATTTCAAAAAAAAGTGCCAATTTAATTTGTAAGTATTCAAAATACTTAGCATTAAATGCACAAGTTAATGCTGCTAACATTGGCTATCATAGTATGAGAAAATATAAAAATATTGATTGCGTAATTATTAATGAAAAAGAAATAAGGCACGAGATGCGAAATAAAAATGGTAAAATTGAAACTTTAATTAAAAAACTATCATTAGATCAGAATGTTAATAATTTAGTAGTTACAAGAGGAACATCAGGAGCAATACTTTATAATAAAAAAGATAAAAAATTTAATTTATGTGCTGCATATGCAAAAAATTCTGTAGATAAAATTGGGGCAGGCGATGCAATGCTATCTATCATTGCTTTATGTTTAAAGTCTGGATTTGATAGAGATTTGGCACTATTAACTGCGTCACTAGCAGCCGCCCAATCTGTGGAGACTATTGGTAATAAAGAGTCTGTGAATAAAACAAAAATTTTAAAAACTTTGGAAAATATACTTAAATAGTAAATTTAATGAGTAAAATTTTAATAACTGGAGGAGCGGGATATGTAGGCGCTGTTTTGGTTCCATATCTTTTAAAAAAGGGTCACAAGATAACAGTAATTGACTTGATGATTTATGGAGAAAAAGTTCTAGAAAAAAATAAAAGTTTAAGAATAATTAAAGGTGATATTAGGGACCAGAACTTACTTAATAGAGAATTAGCTGGCCACGAAATAGTTATTCATTTAGCTTGTATATCTAACGATCCAAGTTTTGAATTAAATCCTTCTTTAGGAAAATCAATAAATCTTGATGCTTTTACTCCATTAGTAGAGATTTCAAAAAAGAATGGTGTAGAAAGGTTTATTTATGCTTCTTCATCTTCAGTTTATGGGGTTAAGAAAGAAAAAGATGTAAACGAGAGCATGTCACTTGAACCACTTACAGATTATTCAAAATATAAAGTTGAATGTGAAAAAATATTACAAAAGTATAAATCTGAAAATTTTACACCAATTACTTTAAGACCAGCTACGGTCTGTGGTTATTCAGCAAGACAAAGGTTAGATGTTGTTGTGAATATACTAACTAATTTAGCATATCATAAACGTCAAATTAGTGTATTTGGCGGGAGCCAATTACGTCCAAATATTCATATTAAAGATATGGCAGAAGTTTATAATATTTTAATAAATGCTGAAAAATCTAAAGTTTCAGGAGAAATATTTAATGCAGGATATGAAAATCAGACAGTTTTAGATTTAGCCAATACTGTAAAAGAAGTAATAGGAAAAGATGTAGAACTTAAAACAACACCAACAAATGATAATAGGTCATACCACATATCTTCAAAAAAAATAAAAAAAATTTTAAATTTTGAGTCTAAATTTACAATAAAAGATGCTGTTATAGATTTAAAAGATGCATTTAAAAAAGATTTGTTACCTAATTCACTAACTGACGATAAGTACTTCAATATTAAAACAATGCAGTCAATTAAACTTGTTTAAAATGAAAGTTAGATATTCATATTTAAAACAACAATTTTCAAATTGTAATGTTTTGTGGTCAAATTTAAAAAAATTTGTTTCTACAGGTGATTTTACTTTAGGAAAAGAATTAGAAAAATTTGAAAAAAACTTTTCTAAATTAATAGGCACAAAATATTCAGTGGGAGTAAATTCAGGCACTGATGCAATTAAACTTTCTTTACGAGCATTAAACGTTGGTTTTGGTGATGAAGTAATTACTGCAGCCAATACATTTGTGGCAACCGTTGGCGCTATTACAGAAATTGGAGCAAAACCAGTATTTGTGGATTGCGATAATACTTTTTGTATGAATGTAGATTTAGTGGAAAAAAAAATTACGCGTAAGACAAAAGCAATTGTTCCTGTTCATTTTACTGGCTATATGACCAACATGCCAAAGTTAATGAAATTAGCTAAGAAATATAATATTCCTATTGTAGAAGATGCATGCCAATCAATACTTGGGAATATAAATAAGAAGAATGCTGGGTGCTGGGGGGATTTTGGTGCTTTTTCATTGCACCCGCTAAAAAATATCAATGTTTGGTCTGACGGAGGAGTGATTACTACAAATAGTTTGAAAAGTTATAAAAAATTAAGGCTATTAAGAAATCACGGCTTGACAGATAGAGATACAGTTAAAATTTGCGGATATAATTCAAGACTAGATACATTTCAAGCGGTCGTAGGAAGTTGGTTGCTCCCGAAAGCTAAAATTATTGCACAAAAGAGAATAAAAAATGCAAATTATTATGATAAAAAATTAAAAAGCATTCCTCAAATTCAAATTCCCTACAGACCAAAGAATTATAAAATTGTTTACCATTTATATATTATTTTTGCTGAAAATCGCGATGCTTTATATAAATACTGTATTAATAAAGGCATAGAAGCAAAAGTCCATTATCCAAAACCAATGTATCTTCAAGAAAGTTTAAAAACACTAAAGCATAAATGGGGTGACTTTCCTGTAACAGACAGTCATACAAAAAAAATTATTACTTTTCCTTGCGACCAACATTTAACCTTAAAAAAGATGAACTACGTTATTAAGTGCGTAAAAGACTTTTACAAAAATAATTAAATGAAAATACCTTATATCGATTTAACACTTCAATGGAAAAAGGAGAAGAAATTTTTATCACCAATAATTAATAAAGTTCTTGAAAAAGGACATTATGTTTTTGGTAAGGAGGTTGAAATTTTTGAAAAAAATATTTCAAGTTTATGTAAAACTAAGTATGCGGTCGCCCTAAATAGTGGGACAGATGCCCTAGTTATAGGACTTTATCTCCTAGGAGTTAGGAGAGGAGATGAAGTTATCACTCCACCTAATTCCTTTATTTCATCAACATCTGCAATTACTCATATAGGAGCGCGTCCAGTTTTTGTAGATGTTTTGCAAGATCAAAATATAAATCCAAAATTGATTGAGAAAGCAATAACAAAAAAAACAAAAGCGATAATGCCAGTTCATCTGACTGGCCGAATAGCTGAAATGAAAGAGATTACTAAAATTTCAAAGAAATATAGAATTCCTATAATTGAGGATGCCGCACAATCTATCAACTCAAAATATTATGGTAAAAAAGCTGGTTCGTTTGGAGAAATAGGTTGTTTTTCTGCCCACCCATTAAAAAATTTAAATGCTTACGGTGATAGTGGGTTTTTAACTACAAATAACTATTTATTTTATAAAAGAGCTTTAGAGATGAGAAATCACGGACTTGTAGATAGAAATGTAGTAAAAAAATTTGGTTTTCTATCACGTATGGATGTTCTTCAGGCAGCTATTTTAAATTATCGCATTAAAAACTTAAATAAAATAATATCTAAAAGAAGAGATAACGCAAAATTTTATTTTAAATATTTAGATAAAAAAAATTATACTTTAATACATGAAAAAAAATATCAGTATAATACTTATCATACTTTCGTTATTCAAACGCAAAAGAGAGATAAACTAATAAAATTTTTAAAAAAAAAAGGTATTGGAACAGCAATACACTATCCTATTCCAATTCATTTACAGCCAGCTTCTAAATATTTGGGTTATAAAAAGGGAGATTTTCCAGTAGCTGAGCAGCAGGCAAAACAAATTTTAACTTTGCCAATTCACCAAAATTTATCAAAAAAAGAACTTGGACTAATTGTTAAACATTTGAATAAATTTTATAAATAAAGATGAACAAACTATTTCATAAGAAATCTCTAGCCATAAAATTAGATAACCGATCAAAATATTTAAGAAAATTAATAATCCAATCTTTGATAGGTGGTGGTAGAGGACATATGGGTTCCGCTATGTCTTTAGTTGAAATTTTGCGCGTTTTGTATGATGAATTTATGAACTTTGATCCAAGAAATCTAAAAAAAGAAAACAGAGATAGATTAATTTTAAGTAAGGGTCATGGATGTTTAGCATTATATTCAATTTTAGCTGATAAGAAATTTTTTCCAAAAAAAACTTTAAATAGCACAAGTAAGAGCGGTTCAATACTTGGTGGGCATCCAGAATATTTAAAAGTACCAGGAATTGAAGCTTCTACAGGCTCTTTAGGTCACGGCTTACCTATTGCAGTAGGCATGTCAATTGCAGCTAAAATAAAAAGAAAAAAACATAAGATATATGTGATTGTTGGGGATGGAGAAACAAATGAAGGGTCAATTTGGGAAGGAGCTTTATCTGCAGCTAAACATAAATTATCAAATCTAAAAGTTTTTATTGATTATAATAAAATTCAATCGTATGGATTTACTAAAGAGGTGGTCGACCTAGAACCTTTAGCAGAGAAATGGAAAAGTTTTGGTTTTGATGTTTCTGAAGTTAATGGACATGATGTAAACGCATTAAGAAAAAACATTAGTCAATTTAATAAAAGCAAAACTAATAAACCTTCTGTAACTATTTGCCATACAATTAAAGGAAAAGGTTTTTATTTTGCTGAAAATAATCCATATTGGCATCATAAAAATTCATTTACTGATAAAGAAATCGAAGATCTAAACAACTGCTTGATATAATAAATATTACAATTTTAGGATAAAATGAGAAGAACTTGTTTTGAAACTATATTAAAACTACAAAAAAAAAATAAAAAAATTATTTTTATCGGCTCAGATCTTGGTCCCGGATTCATGAAGCATTCTAAAGATAAGGTTGAAGAAAGATTTTTTATGGAAGGTGTTTCAGAGCAGTCAGTTGTTGGTATCTCAGCTGGGTTAGCATTAGAAGGTTATTCACCTTTTGTAAATACTATTGCAACTTTTTTAACCAGGAGAGCCTTTGAGCAGATAGTTATAGATTTATGTTTACATGATTTGCCAGTAAAACTCATAGGTAATGGAGGCGGTTTAGTTTACGCCCCTCTTGGACCTACTCATCAAGCAATAGAGGATATTTCAATATTAAGAACCTTACCAAATATGACTATCTTAGCTCCTTGCGATGCAAACGAGATGAAGAATTTAATTACAGCTACTTTAAAATGGCCGCACCCAATTTATATTAGATTATCTAGAGGAGACGAGCCATTAATAACACCAGAAAAAAGAAAATTTATTATAGGAAAATCTGTAATAATTAAAAAACCTGAAGATTGCTTATTTTTGACAACTGGTATAGCAACAAGAATAGCAGAAGGTGCATCAAAAAAACTATACAAAAATCACAAAGTTAAATCTGGCGTCATTCATTTTCCAACGATTAAACCGCTTGATGCCAAAGCTCTTATAAAATGTATTAAAAGAGCTAAAAAAATTATTACAGTTGAAGAAAATATTTTATCTGGTGGATTTGGAAGTAGTATATTAGAATTTTGCAGCGACCATCTAAAAAATCATCTTCACAAAATTACAAGAGTAGGATTAAATAATAGTTTCGTGGATGATTATGGTGACCAAATTGATTTGTTAAAAAAATATCACATTACCGAAAATGATTTAGTTAAGAAAATGTTAATTTTTAAAAAGAAATGAAAAATACTTTTTTTACCACTGAAGAAATAAAAATTTCTAAAGAGTTCAGAGAAAAGGGTTATGTAATTAGAAATATAGCAGATCAAAAATCATTGAATTGGATTCAATCAAAATTTATAAAATTAATAAAAAGGAATTATAAAGTTGATAACAAAATTAGCGATTTAAAAATCTTAAATTTTTTTCATAAAAAAATTAAAAAAAGTCAACTTAATATCATTAGATTAAAAATTTTTAATAAAATAAATAATGATAAAAATTTTAGATTACATTATTATAAAACAGCCAAGCCATTTTTAGAAGCAATTGTTGGAAATGAGTTGGCTATGCAAAAAAGAATCAATTTGAGCATCCAATTACCAGGAGACCCGAGTTCATTACTGGTGGTTCATTCAGATACGTGGGCAGGAGATTCACCATTTGAGGTTGTAGTATGGATTCCATTAGTAAGTTGCTTTAAAACTAAGTCAATGTACATACTTCCTGCCAATAAAAATGACGAATTTAATAAACGCATTGCTAAAAAAAAGTATACCAATAATGAGAAAATTTATCAGTCTATTAAAAAACATGTTAACTGGTTAAAAGTTGATTATGGTCAAGTTCTTATATTTAATCAGTCTTTGCCTCACGGTAATAGAGTAAATAAAGAGAAAGAAACCAGATGGTCAATGAATTGTAGATTTAAAAATATCTTTACACCATATGGTGATAAAAAAATTGGCGAATTTTTTGAACCCATTACTTTAAAACCAGCTTCAGAAATAGGTTTAAAATATAAATTTCCCAAAATAAAATGAAAAAAATTCAAGGATATATATTTAGTAGGCCATTTATGAATGAAAGAGCGCCTCAACATATACAAAATATTATTATCAGAGAGTTTTGCAAAAGGGAAAATTTGCATTACAATTTAAGTGCTGTTGAATATGCTATGGATAGTTGTTACAAAACTTTACATCAATTAATTTATGATTTAAAAAATTTGGATGGAATAGTAGCATATAGCCTTTTCCAATTGCCATTTGATGACGAAGAAAGATGTCAAATTTTAAAAAAAGTGCTTAAAAAAAAAAAATCTTTTTATTTTGCTTTAGAGGGTCTTAAGTTATCAAATTTAGAAGATTTTATAAAAATAGAAAATATATGGATGGTTAAAAAGGCATTACCATTCTGTTTAAAAAAAATTTAATTTTATGGGAATTTTAAGAAATTTTGTAACTCCTTTGCACACTAAAACGAAGCGCAATTATATAGAGAGAATGGTAAATGACAAAGTTCACTGCATGAAAAAGGGCAAGGAATTCGAGTATGATTATTGGGATGGTGACAGAAAATATGGCTTCGGTGGATATAAATATATCCCTGACCGATGGAAGCCTGTGGCTCAACAAATGATTGATGAATATAAGCTGACAAATAATTCAAGCGTTTTAGATGTCGGCTGTGGTAAAGCTTACCTCTTGTATGAAATGAAAAAAATTCTTCCAAATTTGAAAGTTTCTGGTTTTGATATATCTAAATATGGAATAGAAAATGCAAAACCTGAGTTGAAAAAATATCTTTTTCGTCATGATGCTAAAGACAAATTTCCTTTTAAAGATAAAAGTTTTGATCTAGTTATATCAATATCAAGTTTACATAATTTGATGTTAGGAGATCTTGAGAGTTCTGTTCTTGAAGTAGAAAGGGTGGGTAAAAAGGCTTATATTATGGTTGAAGGTTATAGAAACGAACAAGAGTTATTCAATTTACAATGTTGGGCTTTAACCGGGGCTTGCTTCCTCCATGTTGATGAATGGAAGTGGTTTTTTAAAAAGTGTAAATATTCTGGTGATTATGAATTTATTTATTTTGAATAATAAATAATTTATAAAATTTTAAGAATTTATCAAACAAATAAAAACAATCATTTAATTTAAAAAATTAGCTTTTAGTGAAAAAAAAAATTTTAGTAATAGGAGGAGACTCTAAAATTGGAAAATATCTTATACCGTTTTTAAAGAAAAGTAATTATTCAGTAATTTCAACAACTAGAAATAAAAAAAAAATAAAAAAATCTAAGGTCTTTTTAGATTTGTCAAAAATTGAAAAATTTACTATACCAATGAATATTGATTCAGCTATTTTTCTTGCATCTATAACTAAAATTAAAGATTGCGAAGATAATTATAAACAGGCATACAAAGTTAATGGCATCAATACCTTAAAGCTAATTAATAAATTAGTACAAAAAAATGTTTTTGTATGTTTTTTATCTACTAGTATTGTTTTTAAAAATAAAACAAATTTACCCAAAGAAGATGATATGCATAAACCAATATCAAATTATGCTAAATTAAAATCTTTTGTTGAAAAAAAAGTTTTTAACTTTACTAAAAAAATAAAAAAAGAAAAATTACTGTGTGTACTGAGAGTAACAAAAAATGTAGATACATTTACTGAACCGTTTAGTGATTGGATAAGACAGATTAATAAAAGATCCAAATTTTCAGCATTAAAAGATCTTTATTTTTCACCAGTCACTTTTCACGATACAATAAAAATTATATTAAAAATAATTCAAAAGAAATATCACGGCAATTATCATTTTTCAGGTGAACGAGATATTAATTATTCTGATTTTGCTAGAAAGTTATTAAAATATAATAATTTAAATCAAAATCTGCTTCATTCCTGCTTTTCATATGAAAAAAATATAAAATTGTATTCTAATAATCGAATAACTGGATTAGATATGAAAAAAACATCAAAGATTATTAAAATTAAACCAACTAAAATTAAAAAAATTATTAAATTATTTTCCAGAAAAATTATTTAAAATGTTGAAAAAATTATACAAAAAATTTTCCAATAGATATAAATATTTTGCTTTTCTTATTAGTGAAAAAATTAATGGTGATTATATTGCAAATAAAGTAATGCACATAAACAAACTAAGTTCGCAAAAAGAAAAAATTATTAAAACAAACAAATTGTTCAATAAGCATTCTGATCATCCTATGGTTTTTTATGCCCAAGTTTTTATAAATTGCTGGAATGATCCTGAAAAAACCTTCAATTTATTAAAAAAATATGAACAGATTAGAAATAAATGGTTAAAAAACAAATCTCTTTCTGGAATTTTCAAAACTGGATTTATTCCTGTTGAGACTGTTACGGGCAGTTTCGGGAACATTTGGCCATTATTTCATTATATAAAGTATAAAAAAAATTTTGAAGGCTCTGAAGAAAAACCAAACTTGCTTTTAAGAGATACAGATAAACCAACCAATGGAGCATTATTTAGTTTCTTTAGGCCATACTTGAATGTTATCCAAAGTACAACTTTAAACTATAAATTAAATTATTTTAGTGAATTGTTTAGAATTCCAATTGGTGTTGGGCTACCATTTAAGGATAGTTATTATCTTTGGCCTTTTGCAATCAATCTTATGCAACAAGAAATGAAAAATTTAGAAAAATTGAAGTTTAATTATTTTAAACTAAGTCAAGAAGACAATAAAAAAGGCCTGGAAATATTAAAGAAAATGGGCCTACCCGAGAATGCTTGGTACGTAACTTTACATGTGAGGCAGGGCAAAGGCGAATTAGTTAGGAATTCAGATCCTTTAACTACATTAAAAGCAGTGAAGGAAATTATATCACGCGGCGGGTATGTATTTAGAGTTGGAGATAAAAGTATGACAAAATTACCAAAAATTGAAGGGCTAATCGACTATCCTTTTACTGAACATAAAAGTGAATTCATGGATATATTCTTAGCAGCAACTTGCAACTTTTGTCTAGGGACTTCATCAGGATATTATGCGGTCCCAACGTTTTTTGGTAAACCTGTGTTACTAATTAATTTTCTTCCAACACTAGTTTATTTTGCCCTCGATGAAAAATGCTTATTTTTGCCAAAACACTTATCATATAAAAAAAATAAAAAAGTAATTCCTATTGAAGATATATTTCAATTACCTTTAGGTTGGTTAATTGACGATAAGCAATATAAAAAAAGTGATATTGAGATAAAAGATAATGATGAAAACGAGATTTGGCAAGCAACTGTAGAAATGCTTGATAAATTGGAAGGAAAAAAATTAAGCAAAGAATTTATAGTTAAAAATCAAATTTTCAAAAATAATTTAGATAAAAAATATCTAGAAAAATATAAATTGCCATTAAAAGCAATGTC
>Ga0066836_10001358_pt1 | contig 12777 bp, 10 predicted proteins | sample ETNtaG_18_FD_71568 | JGI IMG/M metagenome (GOLD analysis project Ga0066836, IMG submission 71568) | Marine microbial and viral communities from oxygen minimum zone, Eastern Pacific Ocean - ETNP201302SV91 | ecosystem: Environmental > Aquatic > Marine > Oceanic | place: Pacific Ocean: Eastern...
ATTAATTTTAATCAACTTTTTATTTATATTGATGTGGAAAATTTAATTTCTGTGATTTTATTTCTAAAAACTAATGGAAAATGTAAATTTAGACAATTAATTGATATAACAGCAGTAGATTATCCTCAAAAGGAAAAAAGATTTAAAGTTGTGTACTTATTACTCAGTCATGAAAATAATTTAAGAACAATAATTAATATAGATATTGAAGAAAAAACCAACGTTCCTTCATTAACCAAAATTTTTCCCTCTTCAAATTGGATGGAAAGAGAAGTGTTCGACATGTATGGAATTTCTTTTAAAGACCATCCAGATTTAAGAAGAATATTAACTGATTATGGTTTTAAAGGTTACCCTCTAAGAAAAGATTTTCCATTAACTGGCCATACAGAAGTAAGGTATAGCGAAGATAGTAAAAAAGTAATTTCTGAACCAGTTAAGCTTGACCAAGAGTATCGCAATTTTGATTTTGAAAGTCCTTGGGAAGGCACAAAATATATTAAAAAAGAAAGCAATAAAGATAACCAGTGACAAAAAAAACAAAAACTATGAATTTGAATTTTGGACCACAGCATCCAGCAGCTCATGGAGTGTTAAGACTTATATTAGAACTTGACGGAGAAGTTGTCGAAAAAATTGATCCACATATAGGTTTATTGCATAGAGGTACTGAAAAGTTAATAGAACACAAAACATATACCCAAGCAGTTCCATACTTTGACCGTTTAGATTATGTAGCCCCTATGAACCAAGAACATGCTTTTGCTTTAGCTGTAGAAAAACTTTTAAATATAGAGGTTCCAATAAGAGGTCAATATATTAGAGTTTTATTTTCTGAAATTGGTAGAATCTTAAGTCACTTATTAAATATTACTACACAAGCACTAGATGTTGGAGCTTTAACACCTTCGTTATGGGGATTTGAGGAAAGAGAAACTTTAATGACTTTTTATGAAAGAGTTTCAGGTTCTAGATTGCATGCCAATTATTTTAGACCCGGGGGAGTTCATAAAGATTTACCAAGGGGTTTAACCAACGATATTATTGAATTTTGTGATACTTTTCCCAAAATTATAGATGACTTAGAAACTCTTTTAACTGATAACAGAATTTTCAAACAAAGAAATGTTGATATAGGTATTGTTACAAAACAAGAAGCTTTAGATTACAGTTTTTCAGGAGTTATGTTGAGAGGATCTGGTGTTGCATGGGATTTAAGAAAATCTCAACCTTATGAATGTTATAAAGATTTTAATTTTAAAATTCCTATTGGTAAAAATGGAGATTGTTACGACCGCTATCTTTGCAGAATTGAAGAAATGAGAGAAAGTAGCAAAATTATTAAAGATTGCATAAAAAATATGCCTACAGGACCCGTGAAATCAATTGATGGAAAAATAACGCCACCAAAAAGAGAAGACCTAAAAAATTCTATGGAAGCTCTAATACACCATTTTAAATTATTTTCAGAAGGCTTTAGAGTAAATAAAGGAGAAATATATACCGCTGTTGAAGCTCCTAAAGGAGAATTTGGTGTTTATTTAATATCTGACGGAAGCAACAAACCTTATAAATGTAAAATTAGAGCTCCAGGCTTTTCTCATTTGCAGGCCATGGATTATTTACTAAAAGGTCATATGCTGGCAGATGTTCCTGCAGTTTTAGGTTCTTTAGATATAGTTTTTGGAGAGGTCGATAGATGAGCATAAAAAAGGTATCAAAAAATCAACCTGAAACTTTTATATTTTCTAAAGAACATTTAGAATTGGCTAAAATTGAAATAAATAAATATCCCAAGAACAAGCAAGCAAGTGCAGTGATAGCTTTGTTAAATTTAGTTCAAAAGCAAAACGATAATTGGATACCTTTAGTAGCAATTAAGTATATAGCTAAGTTATTAAACATGCCTTACATAAAAGTTTATGAGGTGGCTACATTTTATTCAATGTTTAATTTAACTCCAGTGGGAAAATATTTTATACAAGTTTGTACTACAACACCTTGTATGATTAGGGGAGCAAAAAAAATTGTAGATGTTTGCAAAAATAGAATATCAAAAAATTCTAATGAGTTATCAGAAAACAAGACTTGTTCTTGGACAGAAGTTGAGTGCTTGGGAGCCTGCGTAAATGGTCCAATGATGCAAATTAATCAAGATTATTTTGAAGATTTGGATGAAAATAAGTCAATAGACATAATAAACATATTACTAAAAGATAAATTTCCAGAACCAGGATCATCAAAAAATAGAAAAAATACGGCACCTGAAACTGGTAAGACCACTTTATTGGGGATTAAAAATGCTTAAAGACGAAGATAGAATATTTAAAAATTTATATAATGATTTAGGTTTTGACATTGAATCATCAATAAAAAGAGGCGATTGGTTAAATATTAAAGAAATTATATCTAAAGGTAAAGAATGGATCATAAAAGAAATTAAAGATTCGGAATTACGTGGTAGAGGAGGAGCAGGTTTTCCAACTGGTTTAAAATTATCTTTTACTCCAAAAGAACTAGGTTCAAGACCTCATTATCTTGTTATTAATGCTGACGAGTCAGAACCAGGAACTTGTAAAGATAGAGATATAATAAGATTTGAACCACAAAAATTGATAGAAGGTTGTCTTATTGCCAGTTACGCAATTAACGCACATACATGTTATATCTATATAAGGGGAGAATATTTTAGAGAAGGACAAAGACTTCAAGAAGCGATAAACCAAGCCTATGAAAAAAATTTTATAGGAAAAAATGCATGTGGAACAAATTGGGATTTAGATATTCATATTCATTATGGTGCTGGTGCTTATATTTGTGGGGAAGAAACTGCGTTACTAGAAAGTCTTGAAGGCAACAAGGGTCTACCAAGACTTAAACCTCCATTTCCGGCACTGGTTGGTCTTTATGGATGCCCTACTATTGTAAACAATGTTGAGACAGTAGCTGTAATTCCTACAATTCTTAAAAAAGGTGCTAAATGGTTTTCTTCATTAGGAAAACCAAAAAACACGGGAACAAAAATTTTTTGTATTTCAGGTAATGTCAACAGCCCTTGTAATGTTGAAGAAGAAATGGGTATACCACTAAAAGATCTTATAGAAAAACATGCTGGCGGTGTTGTTGGAGGCTGGAATAATCTTCAGGCAGTTATTCCAGGAGGATCTTCTATGCCAATGTTACCTAAAAGTATATGCGAAACTATTACAATGGATTTTGATTCATTAATCAAAGCCAAAAGTGGATTGGGAACCGCAGGAATAATTGTTATAAATAAAGACCAAGACATTATTAAATGCATGGCAAGAATAGCTAAATTTTATAAACATGAAAGCTGTGGCCAATGCACACCTTGTAGAGAAGGTTGTGGATGGATGTGGAGAATGCTTGAAAGAATGGGAGAAGGAGAAGCCACATATAAAGAAATAGATCTTTTATATAATGTGACCAAACAAATAGAAGGTCATACTATTTGTGCTTTTGGAGAGGGTTCTGCTTGGCCAGTTCAAGGTTTATTGCGTCATTTTAGGAAAGAAATAGAAAAGAGAAATCATAATGACCCTCTGATTAAGAAAAAAAATAAAATTCCATATCTCGTAGACCAACATTTATTGGAGAATGATAGTGCCTAAAATTATAGTTAATGAAAAAGAAATTGAATTTGAAGAAGGGATGACTGTCTTGCAGGCTTGTGAGTTAGCTGGTGAGGAAATACCAAGATTTTGTTATCACGAGAAACTTTCAATAGCTGGTAATTGTAGAATGTGTTTAGTTGAAATGGAAAAGTCACCTAAACCAATTGCATCTTGTGCTATGCCAGCTTCAGAAGGGATGAAAATTAAAACTAATACTCCCTTCGTAGATGAAGCTAGAAAAGGTGTAATGGAATTTTTATTAGCTAACCATCCTTTAGATTGCCCTGTTTGCGATCAGGGAGGTGAGTGTGATTTACAAGATCAATCTCTATTTTATGGTTTAGATAATTCAAGATACAACGAAAATAAAAGGGAAGTTAAAGAAAAATATATGGGCCCTTTAATAAAAACTCAAATGACAAGATGTATACATTGCACAAGGTGTATAAGATTTGCAACTGAAGTTGCGGGAATACCAGAGCTAGGTGCCATTGGAAGAGGTGAAGATACAGAAATAACAACTTACTTAGAAAAATCTATGGAATCTGAACTTTCTGCAAATGTTATTGATTTGTGTCCAGTGGGGGCTCTTACTTCAAAACCTTACGCCTTCAAAGCTCGGCCTTGGGAATTGAAAAAGACAGAAACAATAGATGTTATGGATGCGGTAGGATCAAATATAAGAGTCGATACTTACGGATGGGAAGTAAAAAGAGTTTTGCCTAGAATTAATGAAGATATTAATGAAGAATGGATATCAGATAAAACAAGATATGCTTGTGACGGATTACTTAAGCAAAGAATTGATACTCCATATATAAGAGAAAATGGAAAGTTAAAAAAAACTACTTGGAACGAGGCATTAAAATTATTAATAGATAAAATTAAATCTTTTAAACCAAATGAGATTGCCGGCATAGTTGGAGACTTATCTGATTTAGAAATGATTTATAGTTTTAAAACTTTTTTTGAAAAGTGTTTAGTATCAAAAAATTTTGAATGCAGAGATGATAAGATTTATATTAATCCACAACAAAGAATAAATTATATTTTTAATTCAAAAATAAACGGAATTGAAGAATCAGATTTTGTACTTCTTATAGGAACTAATCCAAGATTAGAATCAACCATACTTAACGCCAGGATTAGAAAAGCTTACAAAAAAAATAATATACAAATTTATTCCATAGGAAATCCTGGTGAATTGACTTACCCATATCATAATATTGGAAACACCACTTCAATTATTAAAGATATTATTTCTGGACATCATAAAATTTCAAAAAAAATTATGGAATCAAAAAAGCCAATTATAATTATTGGGCAATCAGCATTAAGCGGCGAGAAAGGAAAGTATATTTTTGAATCTATAAAAAATTTTTTATTTAATAATAATTTTATTAATAAAAATTGGAATGCTTTGAATGTACTCAACCAACAAGCATCAAGAGTAGGAGCTTTAGATCTTGATATGTACCTTATAAACAAAAATAATAATTTTCTTTTTTTTGATAAATTAGAAAATAACGATTTTAAGTTTATTTACTTATTAGGTGCAGATAATTTTAATTTTGAGAAAAAAGATAAATTTATTGTCTACCAAGGAAGTCATGGAGATAAAGGTGCAGAAATAGCAGACATTATTCTACCAGGGGCCGCCTATACTGAAAAAGATGGAATGTTCGTTAATTTAGAAGGAAGATTGCAATACGCTTATAAAGCATCATATCCACCAGGCGAAGCAAGAGAAGATTGGTTAGTTTTTAAAGATATAGCTAATATGATGAATAAACCTCTCGGATACAATAATTTAAAAAATTTAAGAGAAAATATATTAAATCATATTCAGAAAAAAAAAAATATTTTTGAAAAAACACATGAGCAAAAATTTTTGGAGTCAGATATATCAATAAAAGAGATTGATTATTATTACACAAATCCAATATCGAGAGCTTCAAAAGTAATGAGTGAATGCAGACAAATATCAAAAAGATTTTTATTTACAGGAATTGAAAAGGCAAGTTGATGACCTACTTAATTACGTTTTTTAATGAACTCTATAAAATAATCTTTTTATTAATACCTATATTAGTTTCGGTAGCATTAATCGTTTGGCTTGACAGAAGGGTTTGGGCTTTTGTTCAAAAAAGAAAAGGCCCCAATGTTGTTGGACCTTTTGGACTTTTACAGTCATTAGCTGATGCTTTAAAGTATCTTTTTAAGGAAATAATAATTCCTGCTAGCGCAAATAAAATTATATTTATATTAGCACCAATTATAACTATGACATTAGCTTTGGTTGCATGGGCTGTGATTCCTTTTGATGAAGAAATGATTTTAGCTGATATAAATGTTGGAATTTTATATTTATTTGCGATTTCTTCTCTCAGTGTATACGGAATAATTATGGGTGGATGGGCTTCAAATTCTAAATATCCTTTTTTAGGAGCCATTAGATCTGCAGCTCAAATGGTTTCCTATGAAGTTTCAATTGGAATCATTATCATTAATGTATTGCTTTGCGTAGGTTCTCTTAATTTAAGCAAAATAGTGATTGCGCAAGAGAATGTATGGTTTATTTTTCCTCTTTTTCCAATGTTTGTAATCTTCTTCATCTCAATCTTAGCTGAGACAAACAGACCTCCATTCGATTTACCAGAAGCTGAATCAGAGTTAGTAGCGGGATATCAAACAGAATATTCAGGTATGATGTATGCTATGTTTTGGTTGGGAGAATACGCAAATATTTTAGTATTATGTGCATTAGGTTCTATTCTATTTTTGGGTGGATGGCTTAGCCCAATAGATATTTATCCAATTAACTTAGTACCTGGAGTTTTTTGGATGATTTTTAAAATAACAGGACTTTTTATATTAGTATCTTTAGTTAAAGCCATAGTTCCAAGATATCGTTTTGATCAATTAATGAGATTGGGTTGGAAAATTTTTCTTCCATTTTCATTGATTTGGGTTGTGTTAACTGCAAGTTTTTTATTTTTTTCTGATAACTTACCTATCGTTGGTTAATTAAATTATGAAAATTAATAGGATAATTAAAACAATATTTATGGCAGATTTTGCTGCTGGTTTACTAATAGCATTGAAAAAAATTTTTAAACCAAAAAAAACCATAAATTATCCTTTCGAGAAGGGAAAAATAAGTCCAAGATTTAGAGGAGAGCATGCTTTAAGGAGATATCCTAATGGTGAAGAAAGATGCATAGCTTGTAAACTTTGTGAAGCTGTCTGTCCAGCTCAAGCAATTACTATAGAATCAGAAATTAGAGAAGATGGCGGTAGAACAACCACAAGATACGATATCGATATGCTTAAATGTATCTATTGTGGTTTATGCCAGGAGTCTTGTCCAGTAGATGCAATTGTTCAAGGTCCAAACTTTGAGTTTGCTACAGAAACAAGAGAAGAGCTTTATTATAATAAACAAAAACTTTTAGAAAACGGAGATAAATGGGAATCAGCTTTGGCAGAAAATCTAAAAGCTGATGCACCGTTCAAATAGATGTTAGCTCATTCTTTATTTTTCTATTTTTTTTCTACCATAGCGGTATTTTCTGCTGTCATGGTAATATTTTCTAGAAATACAGTCTATTCTGTATTTTTTTTAATCTTAGTTTTCGTAACCATATCAATCTTATTCATTATGATTGGAGCTGAATTTTTAGGGATGATAATGTTGATTGTTTATGTAGGCGCTGTATCTGTTCTTTTTCTCTTTGTAGTAATGATGTTAAATGTAAACGAACAATCCATAAAAATTTCAGCAAGCAAAGGTTTAATAAACAACATATCAGTTGGTACAATTGTTGGAATAATTATTTTATTAGAATTATTAGTAGTTGTGGGAGGATGGAAATACAAAGGTGAATTTATTTCTTTTTCATCAAATGATTCAGGTTTAACTAATACTCACCAATTAGGCAATATATTATATACTGATTACATTCATCTTTTTCAAATTTCAGGAATGATTTTACTTATAGCAATGATAGGAGCAATAACACTCACATTTAGCAAAAGAGAAAATATAAAAAGACAAAGTTATTTAAAACAAATTGAAAGAGAAAAAGACACTTCGGTTGAGTTAATTGAAGTAGAAAATGATAAAGGAGTTAAAATTGACGATTGAAATAGGTCTTGGTCATTATCTTGTATTAGCATCAATTATGTTGGTGATAGGTATATTCGGAATTTTTTTAAATAGAAAAAATGTAATTATAATTCTAATGTCTATTGAACTAATTCTTTTATCAGTAAATATTAATCTAGTAGCTTTTTCTATTTATTTGCAAGATTTAGTTGGTCAAGTGTTTACGATGTTTATATTAACAGTTGCGGCAGCTGAAGCTGCAGTAGGTTTAGCAATAATTGTAATATACTACAAACAAAAGGGCTCAATTCATGTGGAGCATATAAGTTCATTAAAAGGATAAAATGGAATACGCTATTATATTTTTGCCTCTATTAGGTTCAATTACCGCTGGATTTTTTAGCAAACATATTGGAGTTAAGAATTGCCAAATATTAACCAGTACTTTAGTGGCTATATCTGGTTTGATTTCAATTTTTATCTTTTATGAAGTTTTAATAGAAAATTATTCTAGTAACAAATTAATTTTTAATTGGATAAGTTCAGGTAGTTTTAATGTTAATTGGTCAATAAATATTGATCCATTAACTTCCGTAATGTTAGTTGTTGTCAGTGTTATCTCTTCAATAATACATTTTTATTCAATAGGTTATATGTATCACGATCCTGATAAACCACGTTTTATGGCTTATTTATCATTATTTACTTTTGCAATGTTAACACTAGTTACTGCTGATAATTTTTTACAATTATTTTTTGGCTGGGAAGGAGTAGGCTTATGCTCTTATTTACTAATTGGCTTTTGGTATAAAAAAAAATCTGCTAATGCTGCTGCCATTAAAGCTTTTGTTGTAAATAGAGTAGGTGATTTTGGTTTTGCTATAGCTATTTTTTTAATTTTCTTTTTTTATGGAACGGTAAACTATAATGAGGTTTTTCAAATGACTCCTGAATTGATAAATAAGCAAATTATTTTTTTAGGATTTGAATTTGATTTAATTACTTTAATATGCCTTTTGCTTTTTATTGGCTGTATGGGAAAATCTGCCCAAATTTTACTTCATACATGGTTACCAGATGCTATGGAAGGACCAACTCCCGTTTCAGCTTTAATACATGCAGCGACCATGGTTACAGCAGGAGTTTTTTTAGTTGTTAGATGTTCTCCAATATTTGAGTATTCGCAATTTGCATTAAATGTAGTTGCAATAGTTGGTATGTTAACAGCTATTTTTGCTGCTTCAGTCGCTCTTGTTCAAAACGATATTAAAAAAATTGTGGCGTATTCAACATGTAGTCAGTTGGGCTATATGTTTTTTGCAGCTGGTGTTGGAGCCTATCATGTGGCGATTTTTCACTTATTTACACATGCTTTCTTTAAAGCTCTTTTATTTCTTGGCTCAGGTTGCGTAATACATTCTTTTAATGAAGAGCAGGACATACGTTTAATGGGAGGTGTATGGAAAAAAATACCTTACACATATGCATTAATGATAATAGGAACTCTTGCCCTAACAGGATTTCCATTTTTATCAGGTTATTATTCAAAAGACGCAATAATCGAATTCGCTTTTTTAAAAGGAAGTTATATTGGTAATTACGCAACATTTATTGGAATTTTTACTGCATTTCTTACAGCTATTTACTCATGGAGATTAATATTTAAAACTTTTCATGGCAAATATAATAATAAAAAAAATAATTTTAGTTCAATTCACGAGTCATCTTTAATAATGTTAATTCCATCCTGCCTATTAGCTCTAGGGGCAGTTACCGCTGGCATTTTATTCAAAGATTTATTTATAGGATATGATTCAAATTTTTGGAAAGATTCAATTTTGTTTTTACAATTAATTGATCACAAACACCTTCCTTCATTGTTGTTATATACAACACCAACTCTAGTTATCTTTGCTATACCACTTTCCTATTATTTATTTATTGAAAATGAAAAAATATTAAAAAATTTTATTTTAAGAAATGAAAAAATATATAATTTTTTACTAAACAAATGGTATTTCGACGAAATGTACAATTTTATTTTTGTAGAACCTATCAAAAAAATAGGACTATTTTTTTGGAAAAGAGGAGATATAAATACAATTGATCGTTATGGACCAGATGGGCTTTCAAGATTAATAAAAATTATATCTAATATGGCTGTGAATTTTCAGAGTGGTTATTTATACCACTATGCCTTTGTTATGCTAGTTGGTGTTTCTATATTATTAACCTATCTTATTTTATATTAAATGAATTTTCCTATCTTATCTGCAATAATTTTTATTCCTTTAATTGGTTCTCTATTTATATTTATTACAAGAGGATCTAACAAACTAGTTGAAAAAAATTCTAAATACGTAGCTATATTTACATCTTTGGCTAATTTTTTATTATCCTTATTTCTTTGGTATTCTTTTGACAGCTCAACAGCTGATTTCCAATTTATTGAAGAAAAAAGATGGATGAATGGATTCATAAATTTCCAACTTGGTGTTGATGGTATATCTATTCTATTTATATTGTTAACTACATTTATTGTTCCAGTATGTATATTTTCTGGAATTAACAGTATTAAATTTAAAATTAAAGATTTTCTAATAGCTATATTAGTAATGGAAACTTTAATGTTGGGAGTTTTTTGCTCTCTTGATCTGGTAATTTTTTATTTATTCTTTGAAGGCGGTTTAATTCCCATGTTTCTAATTATTGGAATATGGGGAGGTCCGAAAAGAGTTTATTCAGCGTTTAAGTTTTTTCTATTTACATTATTAGGTTCAGTATTAATGTTGATTGCAATTATTTCTATTTATTGGATTACGGGAACAACAGATGTTATTAAATTGCTAGATATAAAAATAAATCAAGAGTATCAATATTTACTTTGGTTAGCATTCTTTAGTTCATTCGCAGTTAAGCTACCTATGTGGCCCGTACATACATGGTTACCTGATGCACACGTTGAAGCACCTACAGCAGGCTCTGTTATTTTAGCAGCTATACTTTTAAAAATGGCTGGATATGGTTTTATACGTTTTTCATTAGGTCTTTTTCCTATAGCTTCAGATTATTTTTCCACATTAATTTTTGCTTTGAGCGTTATCGCAATAATTTATACTTCATTGGTTGCGCTTATGCAGGAAGATATGAAAAAATTAATAGCTTATTCATCTGTAGCTCATATGGGCTTTGTTACAATTGGTATCTTTTCTCTTACAAAACAAGGTTTAGAGGGAAGCATAATACAAATGATTAGTCATGGATTGATATCTGCTTCACTATTTTTATGCGTTGGTGTCGTTTATGATAGATATCATTCACGTATGATTTCTTCGTACGGTGGTCTAGCAAATTTTATGCCAAAGTATGCTTTTGTATTTATGATTTTTTGTTTAGGTGCTCTAGGGTTGCCCGGAACAAGTGGGTTTGTAGGAGAATTCTTAGTGCTCGTAGGAATTTTTCAAAAGAATATTTTAGTCGCTGTTCTAGCTAGTCTAGGTGTTATTTTTGCAGCAGCTTATATGCTTTGGCTTTATCGTAGAGTAATTTTTGGAAAAATTACAAATCAAGATATAAAAGAAATGACAGATCTAAATAAAACAGAAATTTATATTTTTGCATCATTAATTTTTTTAACGCTTTTTTTTGGTATCTATCCAGAGCCACTTTTTGATACCCTTGATGTTTCAATCAATAATTTAATTGAGAGATATAACGAAAATATTAATTTTAATTTAGCAAGGATAGATAACTAAGTGCAGGATATAATTTTCATTCTACCTGAAATATTTTTATCAATAACGATAATGACGCTATTAATGTTAGGAGTCTTTATTAAAAAAAGTTTTAAATTGGTTAATTTATTGGTATTACTCAGTTTTGTATTTGCAACTATATTAGTTCTGGATCAACCAAATGAGATTATAAAAATTTTTAACGACAGTTATATTATAGATGAATTTTCTACCTTTATGAAAATTCTTACTTTGTTATTTAGTTTTTTTATTTTACTTTCTTCAAAGGATTATATTAAGGTAAATAATATAGATAAAATTGAATATCCAATTATTATACTAGCATCCACATTAGGAATGTTATTGATGATAAGTTCCTATGATTTAATAGTTTTTTATTTAGGTTTAGAGCTACAATCATTATGTTTATACATATTGGCTTCGTTTAAAAGAACTGATGAGAAATCAACTGAAGCTGGTTTAAAATATTTTATTCTTAGTGCTTTGGCATCTGGACTATTACTTTATGGATGTTCTCTGGTATATGGTTTTACAGGATCAACAAATTTTGAAATTATTTCAAAAAATTTAAATGGAAATAATACAGTTGCAATTTTTGGCATTGTTTTTATTTTGGTAGGCCTATCATTTAAAGTGTCTGCAGTTCCTTTTCATATGTGGACACCGGATGTTTATGAAGGGTCACCTACATCAGTAACGAGTTTTTTTGCTTTAGTTCCAAAAATTGCCGCATTATCAGTCTTTATTAGATTTATGTACGTGCCTTTTATAAATTTAATTAGTCATTGGCAAACTATCGTTATATTTTTGGCGATTGCTTCAATGATTTTAGGAGCTGTAGCAGCGATAGGGCAAAATAATATAAAAAGATTAATGGCTTATAGTTCGATTAGTCACATGGGATATGCGTTAGCAGGCTTGTCAACGGGAACTAATGAAGGAATACAAAGTACAATAATTTATTTAACGATATATCTAGTTATGAACCTAGGTGTATTTGGGTGTATATTTTTATTGAAAAGAGAAAATATTTTTTACGAAAATATAAATGATCTTTCGGGTCTATCAAAAAATCATCCACTGCTTGCTTTCAGTTTTTTAATTTTATTATTTTCATTAGCTGGAATACCCCCATTAGCAGGTTTTTTTGCAAAATTTTATATTTTTATGGCAGTTATTGAAACTGAAATGTATATGTTAGCAATTATTGGATTGGTAACAACAGTAGTATCAGCATTTTATTACTTAAGAATAATAAAAGTGATTTATTTCGATAGGG
>Ga0066836_10001360_pt1 | contig 12771 bp, 3 predicted proteins | sample ETNtaG_18_FD_71568 | JGI IMG/M metagenome (GOLD analysis project Ga0066836, IMG submission 71568) | Marine microbial and viral communities from oxygen minimum zone, Eastern Pacific Ocean - ETNP201302SV91 | ecosystem: Environmental > Aquatic > Marine > Oceanic | place: Pacific Ocean: Eastern...
CAAGGAGGGCAATACCCTATAGCGCACCTCTACGAGGTGAGCTCCATAATGGACGCAGAACAGCATCCGAGGCCAACATCTCGAGATTCGGCAAAGGCCACTCTAGTTCTAGCTGTAATCTTCATCTCCCCGTTACTCCTTCCTTTCGCAAGCGTCAATGGAGAACCAAGATTCGAATCTAGCGACTTCGGAGTTCTCGAGGAACTCAACGACATGCTTGATGAGCGGGAGTCGTTCCTAGCCTCCAACTCAGTCTCACCCTTGGCCGAAACAAGAATTGATGCGATTCGTGACTCAGTCGTTTCTTCGGATCAGTCTAGTCCAATTTCGGAGGTTGGCCCCACTATAGACGACCTCTCCCTAGTCACTACCTCCCCCCCTCCTCCCGAACACCCCGCCCCCTACGACCTACTGTTGACTGGAGGCAATAATCCTGGAATGGTCGACAATATTTGGCAGACTCTATTCAATATCACAGATTACGTTATTTGGACCCAATACGTTGACGTCAACGGCCAAATTATCGAGCAGTATCAGATCGTCTCATTCAGTGCCTCCCTATTCTCCCTACTTAACACAAATACAGATGCACTACTGCATTCAGTTGACGTTGATGGGGATGGTGACGACGATATCCAGGTTGGATTGACGGTGGATATCGAGTTCATCGGAGGCTGGGGTATCGAGGATGGCACCCTTTGGATTGAACCCGGAATCGAATTCACCGTCAGAGACATCGGAAACAGTGCCTCGGATCCCGATTGGGATGTCTTGGAGTCACTCCACGTCTCCTTGATCAAGGCTTTCTCCTACTCAGCTTCCGGCTCACTGCTGAATCTCGGAGAAGGTGAGAGCTACGTTTGGGTGATTGACTCCAGATTCACCACCCCGCCAAATGACTTCAAGTTCGAAGTTGGGATAGAGAGGCTATTCTTCGACCTAGTTGGAACTGGGGAGGAATTTGCCGCGACTCTAATTGCCGCCATTACAGACCCCTTCGGAATTGCAGGTCCCCCTGAAGAGTCTGGAATAACTTTCGCGTCAATTGCCGCACCCTATTCATTGAGATTCGAAAACAACGGTCAAGATGAGTGTGCTGCGAGTTACAATACCTCAGAACTGTACACGAAGAGATCACTGGAGATTTCTTGTGGCGTTTCTGCCGGATTCGGTTACATACACTACTCCCCGCCAGATGATAATTCTGACAGGAAGATGTGGGAGCTTGCATATATCGAAGCCAGGTTCCACCCGCATGGAGAGTCTAAGCGCCTACCAAGTTCTGCAGAACTAATAGTCCGTACAGACAGTGTTCTCCCCACTTCAGGAGGCCTGCAAGGTGAGAAGAGCCTCACTACTCTGGAGTACTGGGCAGATAGAAGATCAGACCTACACATCCACTTCCATGAGGATCGCTCAGAATTGCCCGAATCAGAGTCAGACGGGGAATATGGTAATTCCACCGATTCTCTTGGTTGGTTAAGGGGCATGCCTGCTGGGACTCTATCGGAGGGGCAGATAGAGAGGGTATTCCGAATGCTGGGGTCAACGGATCAACCAGAACTTCCTGGCGACATCCCAGATAGGTTGGGACTAATCATCGGGATCAAGAACTTCACTCGAGATAGCAGTCAGAACGTTGACGATCCAACTCTCCCAGTGAACCCAGCCGATCCACCAGATAGCCTGATCGTAGTTAGGTCTGTCCAACCACTCCAAGAGTTGGACTATACGTCATGGTTCTCCCGCGGTGGCGAGACCCAAGATCACAGACGAATACACATTTTTGCCGACTCGATTCCATCTGCAGTTGCAGTGTATGGGTCATTCGGACTAGGGGGTTCAGCGGAATCGAACAACTCCCTCGACTCGGGCGATAATCTAGACTTCATCTCCAAGATTGTTGACTCTGTTATCCTCAACGTAGTCGACGTTTTCCTTGATGTTGGGAGCATTTTGAATGAAGTCCCATCCACACTCGTGGAACTAATCAGCGGGAGCGTCGGCGCCGAGGGGATTTCAGGAAGAGAGATACACCTTCTGATGACTGATAATTGGCTAGCATCCAGAAACGCACTCCCATTAGCCGAACTTTCTATGCAGATTGGCTCTTCTGACCACCCAACTTCATCGGGAAACCACGTTATATTATCTCGGGATCGTGGACTTGGGATGATACAAACAGATCACGGACCGAAGGATCCACTAGTTCCAATCGCAGCCAGTGTAAACTTCTCAGGCCTCCAAGCCTTCTCGCTCGTAGACTCAAACTCATCTGACTCGCAGGAACTCATCCTTCAGACGGTTTCTAACGAGGATATCAGGCTGGCCTACTTCAGCCACCAGACATCTTCACTGGAGGGGCTAGATTACCAATCCGCATGGTTGTCCGACGTTCCCAACAACATCATAATCTCCGCTTCTCCTGCCGGTGTGGATTACTCAGCGTCTTCGGAAATAGACTCGATTATCTACACGGGATTCGACGGATCCCATAGGCAGGCCGTAAGAATCTCCGGATTCCCAAGCTCTTTCTCCACCACTACGGGGTCGGTCCTATCTTGGTCTTCTGATTCCGCAATCGACCTTATTGAGGCTCAGATTAGCGATTCCACAGACCCCATTTCCATGATTGGTGACCACTTCCTCTTCCATCACGATCCAATTAGCAACACCTCATCTTTGTCCACCACTGTATCGGGAGTCAGTGAGATGGGGTGGATTCCACCGCTGGAGGAGGGTGCTTCCGGACAGGCCGGAATTGGCACCGCATTCGCCACAATCGAGGGAAGGAACGCAATGAGGATAAACATCGGAAACGCACCCTCAAATGGAAGCCTTCCACTGAATGTTCTAGCTGAGATCGACCCTCTCCCCTCTAGCCTTTCTGTCCAGATCCCTACCGGTTCCGAGGCAGGGCCATCGCTTGACATTCCCGAACTAAACTCCTCACAGGGGATGACTGGTGTCGCATTCTTCATCGGTGGATTCTCGGATTTGGGTAGATCAGTAAACGGAGTCCTATCTGGGATTACTACCGACATCTCAACCGGATCTAGTACTGGAGATGGGAATTTCTCCTTCTCACTCGGTCTTGAAGCAGACTCAATATTTGACTTAGTTGTCGAGTCAAGCATGGGCGCCGATTCGATTGATGAACCAGAGTGGGCTCACGGAATAGTCCTGAATTCTGCGCCCACAGGAATTTCCGATGGGTACCATCTGAAGACTTGGGTCCCGAACCTCCCGGCATTGGTCGATCTCTCGGTTTCGAGAAATGTGATCCCAAGTGGCGAGGTCTGGGCCGTAACAATCGGCCTCGATGGTTGGGAACCCTTCAATCCAGAGTTTGTGATTGCCTCAAAGGGGGTAAATGGCCAGGACGTTTTCCTCACAATTGATGGTCTTGATGTCGGACAGCCCACCTCACTACTGGTTGACTCAGTTTTCCGAACAGAGACCATAGGGGGGATTACCGAGACATCAACCTCTACACATTATTCGATGTCGAATCCCCTCGAATGGTTCCATGCACTTCTCCTGGATAGGAATTCTGGAAGCAGAACAGAGATGATGGTCAAAGACATCCCAGAGTCCGTCGAGATACAGGCAAGTCTTGGTAATGCCTTCTCGATAGATGTAACAGTTCCTGAACAGTTCCGGAGGGGAGACTTGGGAGTGGGTTCGATAATGATCCAACAGATGCAGTGGATGGAGGGATTATGGTGGCCAGCAACGATGTTTCTGACTCAAGTTCCAGGATCAATGAATCTCACAACAGAGCCAGATTTGAACTTCGACATTACAAAGAATCTAGCATTCCAAGGTATGCCGATCCTAGACTTTTCTGCATCTAGCGAAGGAATGTCCCTATACATCGAGGCCCAGGGAAGGGCGATTAACAGTAAGGGGGACGTGGTCCTTCTTGCGGAGGGCCTATCGGACAGACTATCAATAAAGCCAACCGCTTCCTTCGGACTGAACATTAGATCTAGCGGTGACGGCGTAGACAGGCTGTACTTCAGGGCCACAGACATCCCAACCATCCCTCCTGTGGTTCTTGAACAGATGGAGGCCCTTGGTGAGAATCTTAAGAGTGCAAACATCCAAATCCATGAGTTTGGGAGGGTGACGGTCATGATTCCAGGATACCAGTTGATCGAGGTCTCGGACGTACAGGGTGGAAGGATCATTATCTCCGCAAGGGCCTCAGCAGAGGTCAACGGTGTCGATGTAGACCTCAGAGGGGTAATGCTGGATGCTCAGATTACAGGTGGCATTCCCTCGGGAACCACCCTCGGAGTAAACGGATTCGCATCTGATCTCTCTTTGCTGAACATGGTTCCGGGATTCTCCGGCTCAACGAGCCACTGGATGGCCCCAGAACCAGTATCTTCAGGCATCTTCACTGTCATCGCTACCCTGGGGGGAATGTCATGAAAAAACCGGGTGGAATACTTGGCAAGGCCTCGGAGGAAGAATCCGAAGTCGCTCATGAGATTCTTGAGAGACTTGAGGAGGCCACCTATGCTATCACCCCTAAGCGCGTCGTCTTCGCTTCCATCATGGCCCTACTGATTGCCCTAGCATCTATATTCTGCGTAATATGGGTGATTCCCTACGAGAATGTAGATGTCGAAGTCGTATACATGCAGGCGGGTTCGGGACACATTGTACTCGTAGAGATTGACAACAAGGGAAGCAGAGCTATCGAGGACGTCAGCCTGACAATTCGTTTCCTGGACTCAGAAGGGGCAGAAATTGACCGGCACGACTTCTATCTCTCAGAACTTCCCGCACATAGCTCGATATCTAATACCCCGTCCAATGATCTGGAACTAATTGTATTAGGGCAATCTGTGTGGGACGAGTACTCGATAGAGATTACACTGGAGTACATCGACAACGACTCCCAGCGAGATCTCTACACATGGACTCACGAAGTAGGGGAATGGACCAGGGAGTCTTTCGTCGACCAGACCCCTTTCGAATTATTCTAATCCAATTATGCATCAGAAGTCACGACAGACCCATAGTATCAAAGCGAGAGAAAAAGGGGATTGAACGATGGAGAAACAAGCCTCTGTTTTCGTCCTCATTGTGCTTCTCTCGTCGACGCTTAGTCTTCCAATCGAGGAGGAACCGTCCTCTGACGACAATCTAGACTCACTTCCCAAGGATGTATACAGGGTTGAAATCTCCCCTGACCCTAATAGCATTAGAGATCTAGGAACCCCAGTAATTTCCGAAGGGAAAGAGGGCCAACGAGACCTCTGGGCAGACTCTTCAATAGGAAAATACACTTCTTCTGGCTTGCTTCCGAATTCCGGAATCCCGTCTTCTATGATGGAGACCAGACCAGATTTGATGATGGTGCTGATTTCTCCGGAAACCGGTCTCTGGGAGGCCAGAGTTGGAATTCTAGAAGCTGCAAATGTGGCTGTTAGGACTGCCATTCCACCCTCTGGATTCCTGATCCAGGGAATCGAGGAAGAGCTCAGCTCAGTCTCCAGCCTCCCATTCGTCGAGGCGAGCCACCCAGTGCCACTGGCCCTTATCGTGGAAGACCGGCTATGGAACCAGCAGTCAACTTCCGAGGTCGAGGTAATTGGATGGAAGGATGCAGATTTAATCAGGCTCGACTCGCCTGGAATCGGGCTTTCCGGTTCCGTTTCACACCTTGCTCAGAAACACTTGGAAGGAACATGGTCTCCTTTCGTTGGAATACACTTCGGAACTATCCATCCCGCATCAGTCCAAGAAATGGCAATGAATCCCGAAGTCGCATTCGTCTCCACCGTTCCAGAACTAACCATCTGGAATGACGAGGCTCGAAAACACATGGAGGCAAACTCCGTAGAACAGTTCTTCTTCACCGATTTGAATGGAAGTGGCCAGAGGGTCGCAGTTGCAGATACGGGGATAGATCATGACCATGGAGACTTCGGCTCAAGGATCGTTCAGAAGATAGACGTGGCGAACGATGGCTCAACTGCCGACATGAACGATGGACATGGAACACATGTAGCCTGCACCGTGCTGGGTTCTGGAAGCCATTCGAGCTCCTACGAGGGAATCGCACCCCAAGCAGAGCTTTACATGCAGGCAATGGAGGATGATGACTCCGGAGTCCTGTCCGGACCAGGGGTATACTCCCTGCTTAACTCAGCTTACAGCTCTGGAGGGGCAAGGATCCACACAAACAGTTGGGGCGGCTGGAACGCAGGAGGGGAATACTCCACCCAATCCGAGGATGCAGATGACAGGACCTCCACATGGGACCAGTACTGGAGCTACGACGGAATGACAGTCCTATTTGCAGCAGGGAATGAGGGTGATGAAGGAATCTCCCCGCCGGGGACCGCGAAGAACGTGATTACCGTAGGGGCGCATATGAACAGATACGCCAGCAACCCAGAGGACCAGATGTACGAATACAGTAGCACTGGTCCCACTGACGATGGACGGATTAAGCCCGACATCGTCGCTGCCGGAGATTACGTTAGGTCTTGCAGGGCACAGGAGGCCTCAGATGCCCCTAACAACCTCAACGATCAGTGGTATGTGGAGTACAGCGGAACCTCGATGGCGACCCCAGCTGCAGCTGGGGCATCGGCCATTGTCAGAGAGTACCTAATGGAGATTGCAGAGAGGCCGGAGCCCCAGGGGGCATTGGTGAAGGCGATGCTGATCCTCGGCGCCGAGGACATGGGGGCCCGGGACATCCCAAACAACGACGAAGGATGGGGGCGAATCAACCTGGTCAACTCTCTCCTCCCGGACAGCGATGTGGGAATCTTCGTAGATGATCGATCAAGATTGTCTAGCGGGCAGGAGGCGTCATACAACTTCGATGTCACCCGATCTGGAGAACCGCTCAAAGTGGTCTTGGCTTGGTCCGACTACCCCGGTTCGACTTTCTCGACCACACAGCTAAGGAATGACCTGGATCTCATAGTCACGTCTCCCGAGGGGACCGTCACCTACCTAGGTAACGACTTTTCCAATGGCAGATCCACGACAGGCGGGGTCAAGGACGACAAGAACAACGTCGAGGTTGTGCTCATCGACTCGGCATCAACAGGGGTTTGGAACGTCAAGGTCAAGGATTCCGACCACGCAGGAGGTAGGACGTACCAACCGTTTGCGATCGCAGTGAGGGGAGTCAACGTCAATGACCTAACCCCAGACCCAGCAATCGCCACGGATTCTTTTGAGATTTCCACTCCAATACCCCAAGTAGGAGAGCCCACAAGCTTCTCCGTTTTCGTGATTAACCAAGGCTCCGGCTCTTTCGCCGAGGTTTTCGTCTCGGCGCATGTAAATGGCGACCCAATGGAGACCAAGTCGTTGGGGATGTCTCCTGGGGAAGGAATCAGGCTGGAATGGGATTGGACTCCCGAGAGCTCCGACAAGGGGGAAACCGAGATCAGGATCGAAGTGGATCCAGGAGGTCAATTGGATGAGCTATATGAGGACAACAACCTGCTTGTCGTGACCATAGATGTCAGTGCACCGGGAATTCAAGCATCATCTGAGTCCCCTTGGAAGACTCTTCAGGATGCTTCCGACACCACAACAAAGTGGGAGATAGTGATGACAAACCTAGCACTCTTCGACACAAATGCAAGCATCGAGGTGACAAAGCCGGTCAGATTGATAGATGGGAAGGAGGAGAACTGGTTCAAGAGCTTCGACCAGATTTATGTGGAATTGGGACCGGCTGAGTCAACTACGGTTAACCTGACTCTAGTCCATCCGGCCCCTCCAGATCCTGGGACATATTCTATGGTCATCACTGCCACCGACGAGGATTTCGATGTCGAATCGCAGTTGGAGATCCACTTCGATGTCCCCGTACTAGCCAAACCCGAGGTCACCCTCCCCTCCACGGAGGTCCAAGTCGACTCATTTGGAGTCACCAACACCTCAGTAGAGATTCACAATCTCGGAAACGGGGCTCAGACGTACGACATAGAGATGTCATCACCCGCTGGATGGGACGCCGGCTTTCTTGACCTGGGGCCCTTCCAAGGATCTAGACAAGGCTCCACTGGAACCTTGGACAAGGGAGGATCGATATCCGCTGACATCATGATCACACCACCGGGGGTGCTTCTCACTGCAGGATCAACATTCTTTGCCGAGATATTGGTAAAATCAAGGGTCAGCTCGGAGACCTGGTCCTACCAGATCCCCATGGTCATCCAACCGAGCGACTCGATTGAGCTCAACCCTGCTCCGGGCGGAAACGAGAGTGGCGTCCCCGCGGATTCTCTGCACGAGATCTCCATCCAGATTTCCAATCAGGGGAACAGGGAGGTAGTCATGACCCCAATAGAGAGATCACTGCCCGGCGGGTGGACGATCCATGGAGGGCTCGACGAGGTTACAGTCCCCAGGGGTTCATCCGTTCAGTGGTCTTTCGCCATCCAAGGCAATGGACTCGCAGCAAGCGGACTCGTGGAGATCAGATTCCTAGTGGAGGATGGTTTGTTCTTCGACTGGAATACCAACATCGAGGCGATCTCCGGGGCAGTTCCGGAGCTCTCGTTCAATGAGGTGGTCTTCGTAGATGGAACAAACATCGAATCATCTGGAACCCCCCTTGGCTTGGGCGCACATCCCGTGGACAGGCCATTTGACATGGGCTGGAGGTTGGAGAACGCTGGAACCTCAATCTGGGAACCCGAGGTTTCTCTAGAAGTCCCCACCGCGGATTGGCTCTCAAGTTGCTCGGTAAACCCCAACAGGATTGATCCCGGACAATCAGCCATGATCTGGTGCTCGCTCACGATCCCATTGAGCCAGGAGGCTGGCTCCGAGCCAGAGATTTCCCTGGTCTTGGAAGGAGATGGGCTACAAGTGAGGGAGACAGTAACCCTATTGGTTGACACTGTGAGTGAGGTTGAATGGACCCTGGTCAACTTCAACGAGGCAAAGGAGGGATACCCCACCAACCTATACCTCGAGCTGCACAACACTGGCAACCTTCCAATCTCCAACAGGATTGTCACAGACGGGCCAAGCGACTGGAACATCAGGATAATTGACGGGATACTAGTCACGCTTCAACCCGGAGAGGCCAGGTCGGTTCAGGTCGAGTTCACCCCAGACTCTGGTTCTGATGGGTCTCTTACCATCATGCTGGCAAACGCGGAGGAGATCTCAGGCCAGTCGAAGACCCTGGAGATAGAGGTCCTCCCAGACTCCTCAGGAGATGGATCCAACACGATGGTCTACGTTTTGGGTGCGATTACACTCATAGTGATAGCCTCGATTTCGGGGGCCATATCATACTCCAGATTGGGAGGGGACCTCTCTTCCATTCTCGCCCGCAAGAAACGCTCGTCTAGGAAGGGCAAGCAGGATTTCTCTCTATCAGATGGGGCAATTATACAAGAATCCAACGAGAGTTTGGAGCAAGACCCGGGCCCTCCTATAGATGATGGAAAGGAACTCCAACGCTTCCCCGACTACCCAGGTTGGCTCTGGGATCCATCTGCCGAGGAGTGGGTCGCAGATCCAGACTACGACTCCGGAGCCAGTAGCGGCGAATAATTGGAACTCGCATAATCGTGATTATTGGCGCACCCAGAGCCCGAAGCCCTTAGAGGGGCGAATGTCTCGGTCAATCGATGAGAAGGCCGGATCCAGCTATCGCTATCGTCGTTATGATACTGGCCTCGTTCGCCTCCGCTCCCGCAGTCGCTGCTGCCGACTTGGCACTTAGCGCAAATCCGACGAACTCTACTGCGACCACCGAAGACGCTGCAGAATACGATATCACGATTATGAACACAGGGGACGAGGATCTGACCGTTTCGCTCAGTGCCTCGCAGGAGTCTGACTGCAATGGATTCCCCTCTAACCTTGAGCCCACAGTTGTTTCAGTCGGTGAGGGAGAGTCGGAGACAACCACTCTCACTGTGAGTATAAATGACCAGGCATCAGGAGATTGCGTCACCACGGTCAATGCAAATGGAGTCGCTTCCACTCCCTCCGAGAACGCACAAGCAGACGTCGAAGTCACCACAACGGCGGAGGGAGGGGGCCAGTACTCAGTAAAGCTGGACTACATCAATCCGAGCAACGGCGTGGTGAACTACGATGGTGAGGAAGAGGAGGTGGAGTGGACGGTAGACGTCGAGAACACAGGTGAGAACGACGCTACTGTCCAGCTAGCTATGTCATCAACCTCTGGCTGTGACGCCGACGGCCTCGATGCCACGGTTGACCCTCAGCAGATGTCCCTCAATTCAGGAGACAAGGATACCGCTACGGTTACTGTGGCCCTCCAGGATGGGAGCTCGACCGAGTCTGGAGATCACTGCTTCGTTTTGGAGGCAACGGTGTCAAATGATCCAAATCCCGCCGACCAGGCCAATGACAGTATCAACCTCAATCTTAAGATCCCTGAGGTAAAGACGTGCGAATCATCTCTGCAGAATCCATCCCATAACCTAGACCCCGGGGAATCAGCGACCAACTCGTTCACTCTAACCAACACGGGGAACACCGCTTGGACTGTCAGTGCATTCGCCTCTTCCGATGGTCTGGATGTTAGCGACTGGGTCGAATTCGAGACTCCGACAAGCAGACTACTTTCCGAGACCGGTGGTTCTCAGGACACGACCTCATTTGAATTCGAGATTACTCCTGACGACTCTGTCAAGCCAGGATCAGTGGACGTTTACATCCAAGGAAGGGCAGGCAGCAGCGTTGGATGCCAGTCCCTCCTTCGGGTCAATCTGGGACAGGTCCATGACTCCTCGCTCTCCCTTTCAAATCCCTCAGTCAGCAATGTTGACCCCGGCTCTACTGCTTCAACATCAATGATGATTACAAACACAGGGAACGGTCAGGACAACTTCGCGCTCGGAGTCAAGGATTTATCCCCAGGATGGGAGGTGGAACTCTCTGAGAACTACGTCACCATAGATGGCAGACACTGCACCTCTTCCACAAACTGTGACCGAAAGAGCGTGCAGGTGCAGATCTCAGTCCCAGCGAACGCCAAATCTGGAATCGAGTTCTCGATCATTATGTACGTAAACTCACAAGGAGTCACCCTAGATGAGGTAACTGCTACAGTTACTGTCGCTGCTGTCCATGGAGGTAGTCTAGACCTGCCCTCTGACTCTCAAACCGGGAGATTCGGGCAATGGGTTTCCTTCCCATTGGGGCTAACCAACACGGGCAACATTCAGGACAACTTCGCTCTGTCCTCATGCGATCCAAATATCAACGAGTCGTGCGAAGAGACGAAGTGGGACTCGAGGTTCAAGGACAGTGATGGAAACGACATTTCTCAATTGACAATCCAGTCCGAGGAAATCGCACAAATTTTCCTAGAAGTCCTAGTTTCGGACAATATAAACAACAACTCCGAGTCATTCGATGTGAGAATAGGAATAGTTGGGACCAATATAATGATGACACGTTCGCTAACTGTGACTGTTTCAAACTACAACTACAGCATGTCAGTTGCATTCGAAAGCCCAAGCGAGGATCCATCACTGATGTCCCTTTCACTGCCTCCAGGGGGTTCCTCATCCCTGTCATTCATGATTGCAAATACGGGTGACGGAGGGGCAGATACCTCGGTGATATCCGTTTCTGGAATGGATTCATCGGTTCTGAGGACAATTAGCGCCGATGGGCAGATCCTGGATGGGAACGAGGTCTCAGTACCTTCAGGCGGGCAGGTTTCAGTCACCATTGACTTTGAAGTCCTTGAAGTGGATAGCGGGACATCGGGGGTAATTAGAGTGGAGGTTACATCGAAGAAGAACACCGGACAATCCCCCTCTTATGTCGACTTGGTCGTAGATGTCCGGGCAATCCACGACCTACAGATAGACATTGAGAGCAGTCTGAAGAAGGAAACCTCGTACCCAGAAAATTCAGAGTTCACAATTTTCGTCACCAATCATGGAAATATCGAAGAGGACGTAGAGGTCATTACCAGCGATTCGCTCAGGGGGTGGACCGTAGACGTAATCGGAGACGAGTTCAAACTTAAGCCAGGCAATACCCGAGAGGTAATAGTTAGGGTGACCCCCCCCAGTCAGATGATTGCTGACGACGAGTACTCTTTCACAGTGATAGTCCAACCAAAGGATATGCCCGTGGCAGGAGAGCCGATCGATCTTTCAGTCGAGTCAAACGTCGCTGTTGGAGCCTTATCCGGAGAAACTCAGAAGGCAGTAGCAATAGCAATAATTCTGGTTGGTTCCATAGCAGTCTCATACCTCTTCATCAGGACCAGGGCGGAGAATCTAATGATGTCCGACTCCATCAGTGTCGAACTCGATGACTGAAGATTCCAAGGCTTTCGTTCGGATACGCTTATGTTCGGAATTTTCGTGGCCACGTTAGACGGTCCCTACGGGACCGAGGGTGATGCCATGAGTACCGTAGCGGAGATGTACTTGCCAGTAGCAGTAATGACCCTTGTTGGAATAGGATTCCCAGTCGGCAGCTTCATCGCCACGCGCTTCCTCAGACCAACACCGAAGGGATCAGATTCAAGCAAGACCAGATCGATCCTCCTTCCCGGTTATGAGACTGATCACAGCCTGTACATCCGAAGGGATTCGACATACGAGTGCGGCTCCGACCCACTAGGAGATGCTGACATCAACTTCCATTTCCAGTACTATTGGTACGCCATAGTCTTCCTAGTGTTCGATATTGCATTCATGTTCTTGGCCTTTGGTGGGGTGATGGCCATCCAGAAGGGGAGTGGCGAGCTACCTGACGAGGCGG